>MDTG01302076.1_pt1 | contig 11913 bp, 16 predicted proteins | sample 811421 | NCBI WGS metagenome assembly MDTG01 (sample SAMN05326645, study PRJNA326480) | marine metagenome | isolation source: seawater | place: Pacific Ocean: South East | collected 2011 | reverse complement strand
GTTTAAGCGACCACAAAAAACCCGCTACTTAGAGCGGGTTTTTTATTTTCTGATAACCAACAACTTAATGGGCAGTATCTTTGTTCTCGCTCTCGCTCTCGCCTTCGCCCTCTTTGGCTTTTGCTGCGGCCTGTTGCACGGCGTTGGCAAACAGGGCGTCAAAGTTAATCGGTGGAATCATCAGCGGAGGGAATGAACCCTTGGTCAGAGTGTTATCAATCGTTTCACGGGCGTAGGGGAACAGCATATTAGGACAGGTAGTATTTAATACCTGAGTGACCTGCTGATCGTCAAAACCAGCAATATTAAATAGCCCGGCTTGCTCAACCTCGATAAGATAAATGGTCTCTTCACCGTCAGTTACGGTGATAGTCATTCTCAATGCAACCTCAAATAAATCATCGGCGATCTTGGCCGACTTGGTGCTTAAGTCTTGGTTGACTTTAGGTTGCCACTGCTTATTAAAGGCAGCCGCGCCCTGCGGTGTCTCGAAGGACAAATCCTTGAGAAATACGCGCTGGATTGCAAATTTCTGTTCACTTGACTGTGCTGGCGCTTCTGCGGCAGCTGCTGTTTCTTCTGTCATGATTGTAAGCCTATCTACTATTAATTTTATGCTAAAAACTATATGGAGTCTGAATCAGGCAATTCAACCCCTGAACCCACTAGCTGCTGTAAACGCCCATCGACTTCGAACTGACGCAGGTCGGTATAGCCACCAATATGCACGTCGCCCACCCAAATCTGTGGAACCGTATTTCTAGCGCTTCTCTCCATGATCTCGGCGCGCAGCGATGCATTATCGTCGAGCGGTATATCTTGATAATTAATGCCTTTGGCTGTCAGCAAACGACGAGCCGCCGTGCAGAACGGGCAGAACCGCGTTCCGTATAGTACAACCTGCGACATGGTATTTCCTATGTTATGGGTCGGTTAAATCCACTAAGTGTAGTTCAAGACCCCTGTACCACGGGCAAGCTCTGACCTTGCCATTCAGCCATCCCGCCGCTAAGGCGACGGACGTTGTACCCCTCTTTGCTGAGTGCTCTTCCTGCGCCACCGGCATGCTGACCCATATTATCGGTCAGCACGATGGTTTTGCTGCGGCACTTTTCTAGCTCGCTAATGCGGCTTGCTATTTTTGTATGTGGAATATTGATTGCACCGTGAATATGGCCGGATTGGAACTCGCCGGATGGGCGTACATCCACCAGCGCTGCCTCATCGGCATTCATCATCTGCACCAACTGGCTGGTGGAGATAGACTTGCCTCCTTTGGATCGCTCTGTCCAAGCAAAGATAAAGATCAAGCCAAATAACAGGCTTATCAGTACAAACTGTTCGCTAACAAAGATAAAAAAATTCACGGCACTATGCTCATATTTCGACTATTTTAACCCCACCCATAAGGCAGCGGCGCGCAAGTATACACAGGAATAGCTAACTTAGGAATTGCTCTACCCTAGTTTAATTCCAGTGGTGCCATACTGGCGTGCACTGATCAGGCAGTTCAGCCACCATACCCAGCGCCGCCCAATGCTGAGCAGGCGCATGAAAATCAGAACCACAGGAGGCTAGTAAGTTAAATTGATTGCATAATCGGGCTAAATCTTGCGTTACGGAAGGTACCTGCATCCCCGATATCACCTCCATCCCTTGCCCCCCTGCCGCGACAAAATCAGCGAGCAGGTCGCTCAGTTTACTGCGAGTCATTTTATATTTGGTCGGGTGTGCCAAAACTGCCACGCCGCCGGCGGCGCGAATCCACTCGATAATGGTCGCAATATCGGACCATTGCTCTTTAATATCTCCGGCTTTACCAGCTCCCAGATAACGTTTAAAGGCCTGCTGAATAGTATTCACCGCGCCAATCGCAACCAAATGCTGCGCAAAATGTGGCCGCCCTACTTCACCACCGGCAGTAAATGCTTTTGCTCCCTCAAGGCTGTTGTCAAAGCCGAGACGAGCGAGTTTTTCAGCAATTTTTTCGCCGCGCTCACGCCTTGCCAAAGTCTGCAAGGATATTCCCTCTATTAACGCGTCGCTGTTAAGGTTGAGGTTAAGCCCGACAATATGTACCCCTGACTTGCGCCATTGGCTGGAAAACTCAATGCCGGGGATAACGGTGAGCTTATCGCCATCAGAGGCAATCTGTTGATAGGCGTCGACGCTGTCATGATCAGTGATTGAAAGAATATCAATGCCTCTCTCGCAGGCGAGCGTAATAAGCTCTGTGGGGCTGAGAGCGCCATCGGAAGCCGTAGTATGACAGTGCAGATCAATATTCATAGCAATTAAAATAGCTTAAAACAGGCATTGTACCAGTGCCATGAGTCTTTATAATCAAGCGATGACCCAATGTATTGATATAGCGCCTATTTCTGACCTGCAACGAGCTGAGGTAAAGCAGGCTACTCAGCAGTGCATCAGTCGGGCAGAGCAAATCTATAATCGCCAGTTTAAGTCATTGCCAGTTGATTTTGATCTTCGTGGCAAATGCGCTGGCATGTACCAAGTCAAACGTTTTGAGCGCAGAATCAGATACAACCCTTGGATATTTGCTAAATATTACCAAGATAGCCTCAATGACACCGTCGCCCATGAAGTGGCGCATTACATTGTCGATTGTCTGTACGGTTTGCGCAAAGTAAAACCCCACGGTCGTGAGTGGCAAGCGGTAATGCGTAATCTCGGTGCTGAGCCAAAGGCCACTGGCGATTATGATTTAACCGGTATACCCACCCGTCAATATCAGCGCTTCACCTATCGCTGCGGCTGTCGCACCCATCAGTTGACTATTTTACGCCATCGCAAAGTACTTAGAGGCCTTGCTAAATACCTTTGCCAATACTGTCATGGACCGCTTGCGCCGATCGATCCGGCGGGATGAGTAACAGGAATAATGGAGCAAGATAAGTCATTGCCATCCTGGTATGTCTATATTGTGCGCGCCAGCGATCAGAGTCTTTATACCGGAATCACCACCGATCCTGAGCGGCGGCTTGCTGAACATCAGTCAGGCAAAGCCGGCGCCAAGTACTTTCGTAGCCGCGGTGCTTTGGAAATCGTCTATCTAGAAGCCAGTGCCGATCGCAGTAGCGCCAGTAAAAGAGAAGCGCAGATAAAAAAGCTGAGTCGGCTAGAAAAGTTAGCCCTAATTAAGCGTTAGCCTGAAATTGTATATACAAATAGATTAGTATATCGTCATTATCCTCTGGTATAGTTTAAATACTTTAGCGTCAAATTAACGCCTATTAGATAATTTTCGAGGCAAATTATATGATTAAGGCTGATTTTCAATTGTATATACAGTTAATTATTGTATATACAATATAAATTATGTCCAAACTTGCCCCCAAACTGCCTCAATTTGCGCTTATTAAGCAATATTTGCAGGCCCAGATTGCCGCAGGAGACTGGCCTGCGGGGACTAAGACGCCATCTGAAAATGAATTAGCAAGCATGTTTAATGTCAGTCGTATGACGGCGAGACGGGCGTTGCAAGAGCTGGCTGATGCGGAGGTGTTAGTGCGCAAGCCGGGTCATGGTAGCTTTGTTGCTGAACAAAAACCCGAGATAGCTCAGCTAGAACTTTATAACCGGCTACAGCGCGCCCAAACTATGGGTACCTACAGCAACAGAATCATCAGCCTGCAATCCATTGTTATCAGCGACAAAATGCGCCGAATATTACACAGTGACAGCGCTGAGACGATCCACCAGTTGACTATAGTGCATCTAGAGAAACAACGCCCAGTGCAGTGGCAGCAACTGCATGTTAATCCGCTACTGGCCCCCGCCTTATTAAAGCAAAAATTCAATAAAGTAAGCCCCGATGACTACCTGCACTGGGTGGCCCCAGCGACGTCTGTTGAGCACCAGTTAGTCGCCGCATCCGCTAATGCTACTCAACGTCGAGAACTATGGTTGGCAGAGCCACAATCTGATGTCTGTATGCAATTAGTGGAGCGCCGCTGGGTTAATCAACAGGTACTGAGCTTCTCAGTATCACTGCTGCCTGCCCATCAATACCGCCTAGGCGTGCACCTTTTACAGGAGTTTGATGCGCCATGAAACAGCTAGCGCTCTTTGTTGACGTGCAGAATATTTATTACACGGTAAAACAGGCCTATGGCTGCCATTTTAATTATCGTGAACTATGGCAACAGCTATCGCAGGAAGGCAAGATAGTGCAAGCACAGGCCTATGCCATTGATCGCAATAACGCCCAACAGCAGAGCTTTCAACAAATATTGCGAGAGATTGGGTTTAACGTAAAGCTTAAGCCCTATATACAGCGCGGTGACGGTTCAGCAAAAGGTGATTGGGATGTAGGTATTGCTATCGATATGATGGATGCCGCGATCAATCAAGCTCAGCCCATTGATAGAGCGATATTGCTCTCCGGTGATGGTGATTTTGACCTGTTACTACAGCGGCTGCGCGCATCAGGCGTTGACAGTACGGTATACGGCGTACCCTCGCTGACAGCGACATCATTAATCAATGCCGCTACCGAGTTTCGGGCGATTGAGGGTAACTTATTACTTAAATAACCCAGACTAGGTGATAATGCCGCTACCTTGATTGCCCATGCCACCGCCCCCCTGACCGGGAACGACAATTTGCGAGGCCTGATCGCGGCGCATACGTTCTAGTTCCTTAGCCGCTTCTTCTACTGCGATCGCAGACTTAGCGGCAAAATCTTCTGCTGCTTCACCAATGGTCTTGCCATCGAGAGCAAAGTTAAGCGGTATCGCCCCCATCGGCGTCATCACCTGAGCGGAACCAAAGAATGTTGTTTCGCGATCTGGGTCATCGGATCCATCAGCCTTAACCGGAATCAGCTTGCGAATAGCGCCAAGCTTTTGGTCGGTATAGTTTTCCTCGCGGAACAGTCCGTTGGGGTCCATGGCATTGTCAGTTTCATTAGTCATAATGGTTCAAATCTTGGGGTTAGTTAAAGCCCGACACCCTAGCAGACATCGACAAAAAGCTCTAGGTAATACGCATCAGTCCACGACAGGCTAGCACGCTGAGCACAATCATCGCGGAGGACATAAGCAGGCAGCTCAGCATGCCAAACTGCTGATACAGCAATCCCGATAGCAGGGTACCTAACAGGCGACCGGCGGCATTGGCCATATAGTAAAAACCGACATCCAGTGACACCGCATCGCGCTGGGCATAGGCAACGATAAGATAGGAATGCATGCTCGAATTAATTGCGAACAGGGCGCCGAATAACAGTAATCCAGTCACCAGTACCAATGTCGGTTGCTCAACATTGGCTAATGCCAGCGCAATAGCACAGGGAATCAGGGCCAATAAAACACCCCAGCTAACTAAATGTTGGCCATTGGGAAGCTGCCCCTGTTGTTGGCCGGTAACCTTTGGCGCCAATGCCTGCACCACCCCATAAGCGATCACCCAAGCGGCCATCAAAGTACCCACCTCGACATGGCTCCAATTCAATTGGCTGTGCAGAAACACCGGTAGGGCAACGACAAACCAAATGTCTCTTGAGCAAAATAAAAACAATCGCGCCAGAGACAACCAGTTAACCGCCGCGCTTTTGTTGAGAGACTGTACAAAACGCTGTTTATTGGTACCCGGCTGGTAGCGCAGTATTGCCCCTCCAATCAGTAAAGCAGGCACCAGCAAAAGGATCATAGCGATCAGGCTACCACGAAAACCAACAGCAGCCAGTAGGGCGCCACCAAGGAAAAACCCCAAACCTTTGAGCGCATTCTTCGACCCGGTTAGCATGGCGATCCAGCGATATAAGCGACCTTGCTGACTTTCAGGCATCAGCGCTTTAATACTGCTTTTGGCACTCATTTTATTGAGATCTTTAGCCACGCCCGAAAGCGCCTGCGCCGCCATTACATAGACTACCGTCAGTTGGCTTGGCTCGACCAGCAGCATGGTTAGCGCCACAATTTGTAAACTTAAACCAATCTGCATACATAATGTGGTACCAATACGAGATGCCAGCCAGCCCCCGTAAAGGTTGGTGACAATGCCAAAAAATTCGTAAAGCAGAAATAGGCTAGCGAGTTCAATGGGGCTATAGCCGAGATCGTGAAAGAACAGCAGCACCAGCATACGCAGAGCGCCATCGGTCAGTGTAAAGGCCCAGTAACTAGCGGTTACGGTAATATACTGGGCTAAAGCAGATTGCAATTGCATAACTGAGCTAAAGCGAAGCCGCTACCAACGCGGTTAATTCCATCATCCGATTAACATAGCCAATCTCATTGTCATACCAGATAAGTAGCTTAACCTGAGTGTCGTTGACCACCATGGTAGAGGGGCCATCGACAATGCCTGAACGTCGATCATTGGTATAATCAACCGACACTAGAGGGCGTTGTTCAAAACCCAATATTCCCTGCAGTCTGCCATCGGCGGCGGCTTTAATGGCATGATTAACCTGATCCACTGTTACCGCTTGGCGCAGTTCAAATACGCCGTCAGTAAGCGATGCATTGGCCAGAGGCACTCGCACGGCGAGGCCATTAAGCCGGCCTTTTAGCTCGGGGAAAATCTCAGTAATCGCCGTAGCTGAACCGGTGCTGGTTGGGATTAGTGACATACTGCTGGCGCGTGCGCGGCGCAGATCCGTGTGATATTCATCGAGAATACTTTGCGTGTTGGTTATATCGTGGATAGTGGTAATAGCGCCATGTTCAATACCAAAGGTCTGATGCAATACATCAATCACCGGTGCCAAACAATTGGTGGTACAGGATGCCGCGGTAACAATCTTCTGACCCTGATACAGCTGGTGATTAACACCCATTACCACATTGAGCACTCTGTCCACGGGCAGACCCTTAATAGGGGCTGATACCACCACTTTGGCAATACCTTGCGCGAAAAATGGCGCCAATGCCTGTTCGGTTTTTAAGCTACCCGTGCATTCAACGACAATATCAACCGCAGCAGCTTGCCAAGGTGTTTCCTCAATTGCAGCGCGCTGGGAATAGCCAATACTTCGGCCATCGATCATAATCTGATCATTGTTGTGATTGGCCCTGATATCTCTATCCCAAGTGCCATGCACCGAATCATAGCGCAGCAGATGTGCGGCACTGTGCGCATCCCCCGCGACCTCATTAATATGCACAATCTGAAAATCGCTATTGTCCCAAGATTCACGCAACGCCAGGCGGCCAATACGACCAAAACCATTAATGCCTACTTTTACTGTCATGCTAATACCACTAGATTAATGTAAACGACTATAAAGACTACCCGGTAATCTTTACAAAATTATGATGAATCTCAAAACTGTATTGGCACGAAGTATCGCACAATCATGATAACGTTGAGAGATACAGAAAACTTTCGCTAGGTTAGATAGGCTGCCAATACAAAACTTACTATGGAGATGCACAAATATCTGAATTACTGTTTTACCCGTCGCCAATGGTTAAAAAATAGGCCACCGTGAGATGGCCTAGCCTAAACAGTAATGATCTTTAATCATTAGCCTCGCTAGCATCAAGGATATGACCTTGCTCTAACTCTTCTGCAGTGGCATCGCGAATATCTTCAATTGATACTTCAAAGGTAAGGTTTTTGCCGGCTAGCGGGTGATTGCCATCCACGGTAACCAACTCATCGGTGACCGCTGTCACTGTTACCGGAACACTACCACCCTGACCGGTCTGCGCTTCAAACTGCATGCCTACCTCAATACTGTCGACACCTTGGAAAGCCTCTCGGGGCACTTCTTGAATTAATTCAGATTGCACTTCGCCGTAGCCTTCAGCGGCACTGACAGCGACCGTCATATTGTCACCAATAGCCTTGCCTGTAAGTGCATTTTCAAGACCGGGAATAATATTACCGGCACCGTGGAGGTAGGCCAGAGGCTCTTTACCCGCTGAGCTATCAAGCTGTTGGCCGTCGTCATCGGTGAGTGTGTAATGAAAGCTTACCGCGCTATTGTCTTTGATTGTCATGAGTGTTTTCCGCAGGATAGTGTAAAAGTCGCCATTATGCGTTAATGGCGTATAAATATCGAACAGCAAAACAAAGGGTGCGCGGAGCCATCAGTTCTGTCATATTTATGTCATATTACCGTCATTAAATAAGGACTCTGTTAAGTGGAAAACAAGGTCAATTTTATGCCTAAGCACACCATCCTGCTGGTCGATGATGAGGCACCGATTCGAGATATGCTAGCCATAGCCTTAGAGGCGGCGGATTATAATGTGCTGCAGGCAGAAAATGCCCAACAAGCACATGCCTGTATTATTGATCGGCATCCAGATTTGGTGCTGTTAGATTGGATGATGCCGGGCACCACCGGTCTGGAATTATTGCGGCGGTTGAAGCGAGATGAGCTCACTGAAAAGATTCCGGTCATTATGCTCACAGCTAAAGCAGAGGAAGATAGCAAAATTTCTGCTCTAGATGCCGGCGCTGATGATTATATTGCCAAGCCCTTCTCACCTCGAGAACTGATATCCAGAGTGAAAGCGGTGCTTCGCCGCATCGGTCGCGAGGAACTCAAGGACGCTATTATTATAGATCAAATGCGCTTTGATCCTCTAAGCCATCGCGTCAGTATTGCCGACAAAGATATTAATCTCGGCCCCACAGAATATCGCATGCTACAGTTTTTCTTGACTCATCAAGAGCGCGTCTACTCCAGAGATCAGATTCTCGATTATGTGTGGGGCGGCAATGCCTATCTCGACGAGCGCACGGTTGATGTGCATATAAGGCGTCTACGTAAAGCAATTTCAGTTGCAGGTCATGAGAACTATGTGCAGACTGTGCGGGGAGCGGGTTATCGCTTCTCTACTCAACTGTAAAATGATTATAAGGCGTCAAATCATTGCGACCGGGAATGCATACAGAGATATGGCGTATAGTGCTGGTTGGGCTATTCTCGTTTTTTTTCGGCTGGAGCTTAGGCTATCCGTTTGAGATTCTATTCGCTGGGGTAGGGCTCTATTTTCTCTGGACGTTTCATATTATCTCGTTGCTGTTTGACTGGATCGATCGCGGTATGCGCGGTATCCCGCCAGATGCCGATGGTGTTTGGGGGGAAATCAGCGACACCTTAAATCGACAGCGCCGACGTCATCGCCGCACCCAAGAAAAAATGCGTCGTACCATCAATCGTGTGTCGCGCCTGACCGAAGCATTGGAAGAGGGTATTTTGGTGCTGCGTAATGATCGCACTCTGGACTGGTGGAATAGCGCCGCCACCGGCCTGTTGGGTTTGCGTTCCTCTGATCGAGGTAGCGCAATTATCAACCTTATTCGCGATCCAGAATTTGTCGAGTACATTAATCAACCTGAGTTTAAAGGCGCAGTCGAGTTAGCGTCGTCAACCCAAGTCGGGCGCTTATTAAAGTTTGCCGCATCTTTTTTTGGTGATGATGAAATCGTGCTGGTAATCACCGATATCACACGTCTTAACAGTTTAGAAGATATGCGCAAGGAATTTGTCGGCAATGTGTCCCATGAACTGCGCACACCGTTAACGGTGATGCGCGGCTATATAGAGACGCTCCAAGACAGCCCAGATAATACGCAGGTGGTCGAGCGGGCCTTTGAGCAAATGGCCAATCAAGTGGATAGAATGCAAGCCTTAGCCGATGATTTAATTTTGCTCTCTAGATTGGAAGCAGAGGATCCGGTGGCAAAGCTAGAGCCAATTAATTTATATCAACTCTTAGCAACCATTGTGGCTGAAGCTGAGGTGCTTAGTGGTGGTGCGCACCAACTGACTTTAACCTGCCCAGACAGCATAGAAGTAAGTTCGCAGGGCGATAGTTTACGCAGTGCTTTTGGTAATATTGTTTTCAATGCAGTGCGTCATAATCCCAAAGGGGCTACTGTCGATATACAGGCTCAACAGTTCGCAGATAATATTACGGTTAGCATCAAGGACGATGGCGTCGGCATTGACGCTGCGGAAGTTCCTCGTATAACAGAGCGCTTTTATCGTGGTGATAATAGTCGTAATTCAAGTACCGGCGGCACTGGATTAGGCTTGGCCATCGTTAAACACAGCCTCAACCAATGTGGTGGTGATCTCAGTATTAGTAGTCGCTTAGGGTATGGGGCGACATTTATTTGCCGCTTACCTGTCGTCACTCACCAACCGAAAAAATAACGCTACATTAATAACCCGCTTGTGTTCTAGTCAGTGCAGCGAAAAGCATGGTGCAAAAAATAATCACCTTCTTGCCTTGGGTTTGGTTCGGTCCATTGCGACTCGATGGTCCAGCCCTGAGCACAGTAATGTGCCATATCGATATACAGTCTCTGCGTAGCAATAGTCACAGATTCTTCAAATTTAGCATCCGGACGCAGTGAAAAAGCCTGTCGTGCAGCAAACAATGTTTTTGCGCTGTGGTTCATCGAACCGGCCGCGACCACCGGCCGCTCGCTAATACCCGATTGCGGATTGACGGTGCCATCACCATAAAGGCGAATAGCATCATTATTGACCTTGCTTGGGCGGGACTTGATAACCTGTTGTTGCTTCTCGCAGGCGATAATTTTGTCCATAAAATCTGGCGCGTCAGCATCATCAGTATCAAAGTCACAGTTTGCAAAGGTGTAACCAGTGAAGAAAAAGCATAGGTAAAAACACTGGGCTGCAATTGCTTTTATTGTCATAGGGTCAATTCCGCAAAGGTTGTGTTGCTAGGATTAAACCGAAAACTGTCGGTAAAAGAAAGCAGACATAAAAAAGGGCACCGCAGCACCCTTTAATATTGTTATTGGCATGGCATCACTTAGAACTTATGTTCCATACCAACACCAAATGAGGTGTCTTCGTCGTCGGCTGAGCCCACTTCTGAGTCAGTGTTATCCGTGTAAAATACATACAGTTTGGTGTTTTTAGCCATCTTGTAGTCAGCGCCCAATGACAGCGTTTGCTCTTCATCACCATCGATATCATCTTCGATTAAGCCGTACTGCGCTTTCAAGGTTGTCTTATCGATTTTATAAGCGGCACTGATAAAGTAACCAGATTCATCCTTGCTATTAAGGTTGTCCTCATTTTGCTGGTACATAAAGCCAAGCTTAAGCGCATCCATTTTGTACTGGGCAACAAGACGCAGTAAATCCTGCTTATCGACATCTTGATCACCGGCAACCGCAAGGTACAGATTATCTTTGGCATAGCTTACCGAATAGGAGATGCCATCGGTTAAACCAGTATCGTCCTGACCATCCTGATCAAAGTCAGCACCTTCAGCGGGAATCATGGCCAGAGTTGCAGAAAAGCCATTTCGGTTAGGGGTTGTATAGGCAACAATATTAGAAACGCGGTTTTCACCTTCAAAGGTATTTTTAATATCGCCTTCAAGGTCATTAAACAGATCAATCTTATTTTGTGCCAGCTTGGTTGGGGAGTCATGTTTGCCCGCCCAAAGGGTACCGAAATTACCGGTCAAACCTACTATGATATTGCGTTGGGAAAACGTATCCTTGTCTGAGTCTGTCAGACAGACTGTGTTGTCAGTGTCATTACCATCTTTATCAACGACCGCTGTACAGTTTGTTTTGCTACGGTCCTTGTTGCCGTCATCAACAAACATCTCAAATTCCGCTTTATAAATAGCATAAAGACCATCAGAGATCTTGGTTTTACCTTTCACGCCTACACGAGACGCATTGCTATTAAGCTTCCACTGGTCACTTGAGCCGTCGTCGGCACTTACCATAGAGGCGTTAACCTTGCCATACACCTTGCCATCAATAGGTCCGGCGGCAAAGCCTTGGCTGGCAAAGCATAGAGTTGATGCTATAGCTGATGAAAGTAGTACTTTATTCATATCTAGTCCCCAAAAAATTAAATGCTATGGCCGAAGCCGTGCCAGATACCATGCTGCTGACATGACATCTGGGTAAAAATATTATGTGTCAATT
>MDTG01137511.1_pt1 | contig 11913 bp, 11 predicted proteins | sample 811421 | NCBI WGS metagenome assembly MDTG01 (sample SAMN05326645, study PRJNA326480) | marine metagenome | isolation source: seawater | place: Pacific Ocean: South East | collected 2011 | reverse complement strand
TACAGTTTCAGTTTCAGTTACTGGAGTTGAATTAAATTCTAATGAACCATAATCAAGTTCATTGTACCGATCAATGATACTTGGTTCATAAACATATGAAAAGCTGCCCAAACCCTCACTCGCAGCGCGAATGATTGATGGAAATATTCCTTGTGTATTATAGGAATAAACGGACATACACTAACAAGCATTAAAAATGAGGATTGCAAAATTGCAACCCCCACAAAAGATAACTAAAAACTGGGTCTCTAGTATATAGGGTCAGTCTAGGCTGACGTTTAGAGTAACCTTAATTTGGTCACCGTTGTTTTGAATAGCGTATGGACCATTAGTAAATCTTTCTGCAAAGAAAATACTAGAGTAAAGAGTCGCATCACCAGTTCCTGATAAAGCAGGAGTTGTGGTAAATGTTGATGACGTTGGAGTCTCAAATACGGTGTAGTGTGCAGCTGGCAAGGAGCTACTAGTACCTTGTGCAATGTAGATAACATCGCCAGGGTTTAAGTTGTGGTCAATTGCACTACCACCGGGATCTGAAGTAACAATAGAGAAATCATACAGAATTGCATCATTACCGTTAGATACCTGAATGTTATCAACTAGCAATTCGCTTAGATATACACGAGGACCGATTTCGCCAGTTTTGGTTTCTAGATCAATACCAACAATAGTCGTGTTAGCAGCAATACCATTTGGCGTTGCAGTTTGAGAAATTGCCATACCAACAGTTAGATTTTCTGCGACATTAACTTGGAATGTTGCAGTACCAGAAGCAGCACCAGTAAGTGCTTTGTCTAGGTAAATTGCTGTTCCTGAAATACCAACAACACGAGTTTGTGCTGCGATGCCAGTACCAGTGACTCTCTGACCAATAGCAACATTGGTTGCAGAATCAACTGCAATTTCATATGTTCCAGAAACACCAGAAGTAATCGTTGGAGTTACATTAACATCAAGAAGGTTAACGTAGTTGCTACCAATAACACCTTTACAACCAGACTTAGTAATTTGAGATCCTGAAGCAACACTACCACCATCAACTACGCCTTGTAGAGTAACAGGCATGTTGTTTGCACGAGATAGGTAGTATCCGTAAACGCTACCAGCAGCAGAAGTGAAAGTGAAAACTTGTTCGGGGTAAGAAGCGGTAGTTCTACCTCTACCAAAGGAAACTGCAGTTGTACTCATAGTTGCAGTCAATTGCTGACTCAGCTCAAGATCTAGACCTTGGATATCAACAACATAGGTGTTTGTAGGGATACCAGCACCTTCTGCATAGTCTCCTTTTTTAATATCAGCAGCATCGTTAACTGTAATTGAATAAGTTCCGGAAGTTCCGTCAGCGGTTCTTCCTGTTGCAATTGCATTTAGGGTTGTACCGATATCCCAACGGTTACCATTGAGAAGGATACCATACTGTTCGGTGAAGTCTTGATCTTCTTCAGTACGATTGTTAATTACTTCAGGATAACCCGTGGAAGGGCTTACACCATAACCAGCAGAGTTACTGGCATCGTATGGTTCGTAGTAATTTGCTACTGATGGAACATCCGATTCAGCAGGGGTTGTATTACTGGTGTATAGTTTTAGAACTAAGTTTCTGGGAATTTTATGAGTCGCGTTCAGTAGTGTACGTAGCGAATCAATTTCACCCTGGTCTGTGACTAGAAGTGCCATCTAAACGATCTCCTTGGATATCTTACCTATGATAATGTTATTTATACAAAGCTTATAGTGCTAGTTTCATAGAAACCATACACCTCTGTATATTTATAGCGTAGACAACTTCAAATTGTAAAAGGTCTCCAGCATTTAATGCTTTGTTCCAAGATGAAATTGTAGTATTTGTATTTTTTCTTTGGACTGAGTTACTTGCAATATCTCCTAACTGTGGTCGTTCAGTACCACATATAGATGCAAGATTTGGAAAGTTTGCATAGTCAACTTTTCCAATGTCCAGTTGGATTTGACCATCTTGGTCGCCAACAATAGTCCATGACTGAATCTCTCCAGTAACATCTAATGTCATTTCTCCTTTAATACCAGAAGACATTGGCGCGGACCCAGAATCAATAACAAAATTAATTGTTCTTGTTAAATCAGCTGTTGTGGAAAGTCCTACAACATATACCGTATCTCCTGCAGTTGGTGCAGTATTAAAGATAATAGTTGTGCCACTAATAGTATAATCAATTCCAGGAACTTGAACTAATCCATTAATAGCAACGATTAATTGTTGATCATTGACTGGAGTATATGCATCTCCTGCTTGATCAATTAATGGATAGTCTGATGTAGTTCCATCAAATACCCAGTTTGTAGTATCAAGAATTTCATTACCATATTGTAGATACTTACTAGGAATCTCATAGTTAACACCTACATTGTATTTTTTCTGAGGATCAGAAAGTACATTATAGTTTGATGATTTAACTGAAATATTATAGTTAGGCATCAAACAACTCCCGGTGTTACTTCTAAGATACCTTCAATAACTCTGGTTTTTATTCCTTGGGGGGATGTCAATACAATATCATAAACATAACGTCTAGGATCCAATGCTGCTGTTGCTGCATTAGTCATTGAAATTTTTAAAATGCCATTATAACGATCAACAAACCCGACAGTAAAATCTGTAGAAGTTGTTGAATAATAACTACGACGCATCTTAGCATCTGCTGTATATCCAGTCAGATTAAGAGGAGTTGTGTTATCTTCATTCTGGATATTAAAGGTGGCATCAAAGTCCGTTCCTTTCTCCAGTAATAGATTTAGTGGGATTGCTGCCATGATGGAATCATTCTTCTTTTGTTTCTTCTTTTGAAAGTAGATCTAGAGTTTCTAAACCACCAACCAACTTAATTTTATATTCTTTCAATTTAGTAAGTTGCTCTTCTGCTTGAGCAATTTTTGCTTCGGCATCTTTGAGTTGACCTTCAAATTCAGATCTGAGAGTTGCGGAATCCATAATTATTAAACATGACTATAATCATATTTATATGGTCTTAAGAATAACTAATGGTAATAAAACCTGTAGTATTTACATTAGATGAAATTACGGAAGTAACATCATCATGATATGCAAGATTATAATACCCCGAACCTCCAGTACCACCGTAACCAGAAATGTGGTTTCCTGCTGACACCGCACCTCCACCAGTTCCACCAGTGGAACCACCTCCACCGCCACCAGATGAAGCATTACCAGAACTGGATCCTGCACCTCCAGTGCCACCAACATTAGGAGATCCTAAAGTACTACTAAAAGCATCAGTTTGAGTTCCTGCTATTGGTATAAAAGAAAGATTGGCAGCAGCACCTCCTCCACCTCCACCTCCACCGGATAATACTATAAGTGTAGCTCCATTAGAAATAGCAGAGGCTCCACCTCCACCCCCACCTGATCCCGCACTACCCCAAGTTTCACCGCCAGGTTGGTTTCCACCAGGACCACCATTATAATATCCAATACCTGCAGTACCACCAGCAACATTACCATTATTTCCACCGCCAGCACCACCAGTACCACCAATAGTAAGTGTTAATGTTAGTCCGGCAACATTGATAAGAGCACCTTCTAATTTTTGTCCTTGAGCACCAACAGCACCCGATTGATTCCCGAATGTTCCGCCACCACTATTAGAAACTGTGGAACTACCACCCTGACCACCTTTACCTCCATGGACAATATAGTTGACATATGTCACTCCATTCGGAATTGTTATGGTAGTATTAGAGTAATATGTTTGATTGAATGGTGGTCCATAGTAACCAGTAGCACTACCACTAACTAACATTTGTTGCATCATGTTAATACTCCTTTATTCGTATATTAAAACTACTAATCCATCTTGACCTGCACCACCATAACCATCAATATAATCCAGATCAGTTGAATCTGCTGCAGTTGCAGATCCTTTTCCACCTTGACTGGAACTACTATTAGACCAAGAACCAATAATTATTCCAGATCCTCCACCAGCACCTCCGCCACTAGCAGTACCGCTATCATATCCACCTCCGCCACCACCACCATAGTATCCAGCACCTCCGCCACCACCACGGTTTCCTGTAGCTATACCAGAACCACCAGCATATCCACCATTAACTAAACTAGAACCATTATTCCAAGATGTTCCACTACCACCACTTACTCCTGATGGTGCAGTTCCTCCGCTTCCTCCGCTTCCTCCACCACTTTGCGATGCACCACCACCATAATTTGGACCATCGCCAGATTGTCCAGAACCATTGCCGCCACCGCCACCGCCGTTACCTTTCTGACCAGATCCACCGCCACCACCAGCAATCAATACAAATGATCCGTATATAGCAGATGATAATCCGCCACCTCTCCCTGATCCATAACCAGATGCATCATGTGGTTGTGTTGCAGATCCATCATTTGACCCACCGACATGTATAGTAATAGTACTGCCACCTGTTACGGGTATTGTTCCCTCAACGTGACCACCAGCACCGCCAAGAACAGCAAGATTTTCTCCAGTACCTGCTCCACCGGCACCCCATACTTTTATGGTAACTACAGTTGCTGATTGAGGAACAGTTTCAGTAAAAGTTCCTTTAGTTGAATATATTTCATTGGAACCTTGGTAGTTACCATATCCAACCATCATTTGTTGCATCATATCAACTTAATCCAGAACCAGAAATATATGCAGTATTAGCATCAGTAAAAACAAGAGTGCATGCTCCACGTTCAGATAAAGTTCTAGCACCGGTACTAGCATCACCAGTATTATATAAAGTAAGTCCAGAACCTTGTGAAATGTTTATATTCGTAGCAGTTTGATTTACTATAGTAACCATGTCACCAGCAGTAAATCCATTGGGTACAGTTATACCTTGTGATGCAGCAGATTGAACTATCATTTTACCAGCATCACCAGTAACTAATGTATAAGCAGCACTCTTAACTTCAACACCAAGTCTTCTTAGTGGACCTATTGAATCACTTACATTTCCGGCGCTAGTAAGTTCCCCTACCTCCAATGCATTTGTTGTAATTGCACCTCTATCAGTTACACTATCAAGAGTATCAATTTCATTAGCAGTATTTCTAGCGCGAACAATAATTGTTCCGACCATACCAGGGTGACTACCACATTGATAAACATAAGATCCAACAGATCCTCCATTAATTATCTGTGGTGTCCAAGATACTTGTCCTGATGTAGCACCTTGATTAGAAATCGTTGGGTTGCTAACAGAAGTGCCACCAGAAGTATCTCTTATATAAAATGGATGACTTGCACCACTACTTAAAACAAATTCAATAGTATCTCCTTCATTGACAGTAATAGATTCATTATCACCAGAAACGCTACCTAATCTATCAATACCACTTAAATTATATACTGAGGAAGATGGTGCTGTTACTGCTATACTATAAATCTGACCTGTAGGTCCACTTGATTGATCAACCCATTGTACATTTCCTGCACCATCACTAGACAATACTTGTTCACTAGTTCCATTGGTAGTTGGATAAGTTAAACCACCAGCAGTCAGAGAACCAGTGATAGTTGCACCAGAAGATGAAAATACTGCTCTATCAGTTAGACCATCCTGACTTGTAATTCTAACCGCAGGACCAGAACCAAGAATTAAATTCGCGCTACCACCAGGAGCTCGTATATAAAATGTATCGGTAGAGGATGTATAAGAGATACGACCATCTTGACTTGCACCAAAATTTAATACTACATCATCAGCAACTTGAATTTGATCATTGAAATCCGTGCTTCCACCAAAAGTAAGATTATTATTAGTGCTAGATCCTCTACCAGTTACAGTGTCAAGTGTATCTACTTCTGTATATGATGTTAAATACCCAGAATTAGCATGATCACCCCAACCATACGCAGTATCCCAATAAGTTATTTTAGTGGTAGTAACACCAGCAGCATCACCAAGTGAGGTTAGATATGCTGATAAATCTGGTGGAGTATATGAAAATACTCCATTAGCATTATTATATGTTAGTGCGGCAGTACCAACAGGGTTGCTAGTAACAGATATACTTGCTAATGAAATACCACTACCGCCGCCACTGCCTGACCCGTAATCACCTGCAGGACTAGCATCTACCCATTGGGTTGAATCTCCATCATTATAATATATTTTTAAATATCCAGTATCGGATTGCCACCAAAGATCTCCATCACTAGGTGATGTAGGTGCAGTATCTGATGCTGTTACTGAAGCACCACCCCCATTTCCAAGAGAAGTTAAATATCCTGCTTGACTATGATCTCCCCAACTATATGCAGTATTCCAATTAGCAATATTTGTTGAAGTAATACTACCTGCAGTAGAAGAAGTAAATATTGGGTCAGATTCATTTGTACTACTAGAGACTCCAGATCTCCAAGTAAGTCCATCCCATAACCATGTTATGTTACCAACAGTATGTGTATAACTACCATCTGTTGGTTGCCCTGAGGTTGCAGGAAAATTGATTGCCATTTCTAAAATGCTCCTTCCGTATTATTTATTGCTTTTGGGCATTTTCTCTTTCTTCACTTTTTTTATCTTCTCTTTCTTGGATTTTTCCTTTTTTATCTGTCATTAGAATATACCGTTTTGATTACTATTTAAAAGCCATGGTGCAGGTAGAGATGTTGCTGGAGGATACCAAACACATGGCATATCATTATACATTGTATTATCACGGTTTCCCGGATATGGAGACGGACTATTATTTTTATGGTAAGGAATACCGTATATCCCTCCATCAGGTCCTAATATGGTGGTTGGATACCAAAAAGCATTTTGCCAAGTTTCTCCATCCAATTCTATTGGCATTTCAATATACTTCCATGATGCATTCTCAATATCAACCTCTACCATTGTATTTGCTGACGCTGCAGTTGGTACATAAAATCCATCAATAAAACCATAAATTTTACCATTCGCTGCTAAAATTGCACCGTCCATTTCGCAACTATTTCTATATCCACCATAATTAGGATCGTTATCTCCCCATACTGTACCACTACCAGTTCCGGTATACGTACCGATTGGATCATTATGCAATCTTTGAATCGTATTAGTTTGTGGATCTATAACGCAAACAAAAGGGTAACTGCTGGGGACGCAATAAATTTTACCATCTGGACCTTTAACACAACCTTCAAATGCATCCTTAGTTGAAGCTCCAGTTGTATATCCTCCTCCATTATTTGAAGTTCCAGCATGATCATCAATCTGTGGTAATTCAGCTTCTCCAAACTTGAAAGAAGAAACATCTAGAGTATCATTAGTAGTATCAATAATACCGACAATCCAGTTCCGATTAGGTGAATCAGTGCCTTGAGGTATACTATCATTTGCCCACGATGGTGGACAATAAATTTTATCACCTACTAAAACAGCACCACAAAATTTAGACATTCCAGTATCACCGTCTGCCTGATTTTCATCAGCTCCAAGTCCAATATAACCAGTATCTCCAAATGCGGATACAGTTTTATTATATACGTCTATCTTAAGAACTTGATTACTGTTATCAGGAATACAGTAAATATATCCATTAGGAGCTACAATTCCTTTACTCCAATCTCCTGCTGGAACAGACCCAATTCCAAATGTAGAATATGATTTATTAATAGGATCAAATTCTAAAATTCTACCAGCATCCATTGGAGTGCCATAAAGTTTTCCATTTGGATGTGCAACAAAAGAACCATACGTTTGATTATTTTGAGAAACCCCTGGCATTTCAATAGTAAATGCCTTTTTAGTTTTAGTATTGATTCCTAAAATTGATGTTGCTCCATATGGAGGGCAATAAATGATTCCATCCTGAGCTAATGCGCCACCGAACCAAGCAAAGCTTGAAGAACGAGTATACGTAGTATCACCATTTACATCGGGATTAATTGGAATTATTTTAGGAATACCTGGTTCCGTAAAATCATATAATTGCTGTTCTAAACCAACGCTATTTACTGCGCTATTTTGAATAAAAGCTGCCATTAGTTTTTCCTTTTATTTATTGAAATACACGCCATTGATATGTTGATCCCATCCATATTAAACGAACAGACCCCGCATTTGTTGCAATTATATATGGAGTATCTGCTGCTGCACCTTGTATTCTATCTCCAGAGTGTGGTCCTATAGAAATATTATAAGTTGCTGCATTACCAGAAAGATTTTCATCTCCAATATCAAAAATATAAAATTGGTCTCCGACATTCAATGTAGAACCTTGTGGGAGAACATAGATTCTAAGTTGACTTGTAACTGTACCGCTAATACTATTAGCATCTGCTGCTACAAAAGTTTTAGTAAGATCAGTTGCTCCATGGGGAATTGATACTGAAAGACCTGCTGCTCCACCACCACCAGTTTGATCTGCTACCCATTCATAATCACCAGTCCCCTGAGCACCGCCAGTAGCATTCCAACTTAAAACTTCTCCATCATTTGCAGTTGACTGGTTGAGGTGGAAGTCAACACCATCACTAATTTCTCCCTGCAGACCGCTAATAGATGCTCCACTGAAACTGATGGTAGCACTTTGGAAGTCAATACTAGTTCCTGCTGCATTAATATTACCACCAGTATCAATATCAATACCATCGGTAGTTGCAACCTTTCCAGTAACATTAACACCCTGTGCAGAATCTACAATATTTGATAGTGTTGGTGTAGTAACCCAATCAAAATTAGTTCCGTCCCAACCTAATACTTGTCCTGTAGTTGGAGCTCCACCTGCTTCGGCAACATTATATACAAGGGTATATGGTGATCTATATTCATATTGACTATTTCCGTCAACCCATTGCAGTAAATCCCCATCACTTGGATTTGCATCAGATTTTACATCACTTAAATGTTGAATACTCGGGTATGTGTTTATCCACCCAGAACCATTATATGCAAGTAGTTGATGTTGTGTTGCAGATGTAATTGTTACATCCGTTACATCATTCAACGTGCCAGCACTACCACCACCGCCACCCTCACCACTGACAGAAGCGTTCCAACTAACTCCGTTCCATTTATAAGTAACGTAACCAACTACGTGGGTAAAAGAACCATCAGTTGCTTGTCCCGTAGTTGATGGGAAATTGATTGCCATTTCTAGACCAGACTATCTGCTAATCTTATTTATTATAATATCCACGTGGATACTGTAATCCTTTATGTGGTCTTCTTCCTCTCAAGAAACCATGTTCAACAGAATGATCTCCAGTAGCACCATCAGCCATATTACTAATTAAATGATTTTGGGGGTTCGTTGCTGTACTTTGAGATCTGGGAGATCCCGAATGTATTGGTGATATAACATCAGTATTTGTATTTGCAATTAATTGTGTAGTTGTGAATCCAGATACCACACTAGATAGATTTGAAAAATTAAAATCTGCCATCAGGTAGTCCTCGCTAGGAATAACATACCTTCACTAGAATTATTAGTCACTCCATCCAAACCGAGTTGTTGTGTTGCATATCCTGCAGAGACAACCTCATAAATTTCAGATCCACTTACTGTAACTGTATCACCTGGTCTAAATTCTGTTAGTCCTGGAGTTGTTACTACTTGTAGTAACACAAAATCATCTGGTATATAATATGGGCAAGGAATCATTCTTTGTGAAACTGGAATAGTTTTGATAGGTTTGTAGTAATCTGCACCGGAATCCATACTCACATTATTGTACTTATCGTATGTACTATTTCTGTAATAGACAGTTGTCGCATTACCGGTATCTTGTCTTATATTATTATAATAATTATCAGTCACGTAGTTGAATGAATTATATCCTCTCATATATCCATAATAAGCATTCCTTGCCTGACTGTTAGCATCAACGGGTTCGTTACTAAAAGCATAACTACTATAATATTGACGAGAATAACCAGGTACTGTTGTTCTTATGGTTATATATTGACTTGTTGATGGCTCGTATTGAGTAATTGCTCCTAAGAATACTTCATCTAAATCAAATACACCATTACCATATCCATCACCTACATGGAAATTAAATGTAGCAAAAGGTTCAACTTTTTCATTGATTGTTTGAGTAAATTGAATAACTGCAAAATCTGTATCTTGAGGTGATTGAGCTCTAAAGGTTTTAATCTGCATTGGATATGCAGTTGGAGTAGAATTTGTAGATAAAGTCAGACTAGTAACGTAACTGTTACTGATATATCGGTTGTTTGAGTTATCTAGTCCCTCATAACCACTAAATCTTCCCCAGCTAGAAGAGGGTGTAAGAGCAGGTGAAGATGTTCCTCCGTAGTTTAAAAATTCCCATCCATTACCAACTTGCATATATAATTTCCAAGTAGTACCAGCATCACCTTCTAGATAAAAACTATAAAATGTATTTGAATATTTTTTAGTGGCGTCGTTTTCTACATTAAGAATAGCAAACCGCCCTAAATTATGTTTTTGATAAAAATCAGATCCTCCACCTATCGTAGTTGTTTTGATACTAGCAGTACCATCGTATGCATTGCTAGATGATTCTGGAGTAGTAACACCAAATCTAATATCACCAGTTGTGGCAGTGCCACCAACTAGTTCTCCTGGAATTGTAAATTCTTCATCATCAGACCATCCAGTTGCAATATTATGGATGGTGATATTTTTTATATAATTATCATTGTAACCTCCTCTCCAAACTCTCAACTTAAGTTCAGATCTTCCCCCAGATGCAGGTACAGTATATTTGTAATACGGATCTGAATTTACTTGACTTGGAAGATCTGCATTTACATTACCAGGAAGAAGATTGATTACTCCTTTTGCAGTTGCAGTAGTTTCACTACAATAGATATACTTTCTAATACCCTCTGCTCCAGGATGTTCTGCCGTCCACGAGGGATTCAATAATGATGCAGGATAAAGAGGTTCTGATTCTGATTGTGGATATGACTGAGTGTCCCAAATTAAATTGGAACCAGGAACACAACTAACATTAGTAGTATTGGTTCTGTAAGATATGCTAATCTCATTATCGGGAGTACTTCCATATGTTGGATCATTATAAACAATCCTTTGATCATTATCAAATGAATCTACATCTCTACATACAGTAATATTTGTTGTATTTCCAGCAATATTTTCAAATTGAATATTATCACCGTGGTAAATATCAATAGTCGGATTGATATAATCGGATGCCTGTTGTGCTTCTTGCTGCCAAACTACATCAAACTGGGCATTCGTTGATGCCACACCATCAATATCAATTGCAGTACCGTTAGCTGCATTAACTGCTGATGTTGCAACTTTAAATCTATCTCTACTAACGTTAATTATATAAACTAAAGTATCAGGTGCTAAATTAGTTCCTAATGAATATAGTGCATCAGTTTCTCCTGGAAGATATCGGACAGGATCACCTGTTTTAAAACCATGACGAGCATAAATGAGCTCGTCAGTGGTTTGATCAACCATACTAGCATAGTATGGTGCATAACCCGAACCAACTCTTTTTTCAACTTTATAGTCTGTACCAACTTCAGTAACTTTATAATAGTGAGTTTTAGTACTTCCCCAACTAGTCTCACCTTGATCTGCATTGTTGGCATCTCTAAGAGCGGATAAATTTCCACGTAAAGTCGTAGTAGATCCATCTGGAGCCATACAAACTTGAGGAACTCCCGATATAGTTGATCCTGCATTCAATCCTAGATTACCCAATGCAGTTTCAAAGGCATCCATAACATTCTGTGCTGTCCATCCAGAGTTGCCATTGTTGACATCAACAACTGATTTTAAAACTGACATCTAATTATTCTCCGATCTGTAGTGCTGTTAGTGTTACGGTAACCGTGGATGTTCCACCACTTCTATTTGTTACTGAAAGATAAATTGTAGTTGTTCTAGGACTATCATTATTAAATCCCATAATACCAGGAGTAATT
>MDTG01128097.1_pt1 | contig 11914 bp, 10 predicted proteins | sample 811421 | NCBI WGS metagenome assembly MDTG01 (sample SAMN05326645, study PRJNA326480) | marine metagenome | isolation source: seawater | place: Pacific Ocean: South East | collected 2011 | reverse complement strand
TCCGACACCTACGCCTACTCCGACACCTACGCCTACTCCGACACCTACGCCTACTCCAACTGAGCATACTCCAACACCTACCCCTACTCCGACACCTACGCCTACTCCGACTGAGCATACTCCAACACCTACGCCTACTCCAACTGAGCATACTCCAACACCTACGCCTACTCCAACTCCAATTACGCCAACTCCAATTACGCCAACTCCAATTACGCCAACTCCGTATACTCCAGGCACTCCAAATACTCCTGTAACACCAATGACAGGAACTCCTTTTACACCCACTCCAATAACACCTACCCCTCCACCCAAAAGATGTGTTGCAATATATCCTTGCGTATCAGAAGATGATGCAGAGAAGCTCGCAAGTATGAGAGAAAACACTCACCCAAGACTGGTCCAAATCGTCAGCACCATTGATGGCAATATTCGAGGATCAGGTTGTTCGTACTGGGCAGGAAGTTATAATGTGCAGAGAAATTCCTTCGCACGAAGTACTCAGGGCTTTAAATATCTTGCGCAGGCGTATATATACAGTGGCTCAGCAAGTTATATCAAAGGCTGGTATGATGAGTGCTACTACATTAAGGATTCAGATTTAAATAGTATGCAGCAACGAGTATGCGAAAATTCATTAGAAGAGTTTGAAAATACTGGAAGCACTGAATATGATTTAGATAATTCAAATTTCGACGCAATTTCCAGTTGTTGTTCGTGTTACGATAACCCACCAACCCCTACTGCAATTCCAACTCCAACCCCACAGACTCCAACTCCACAGACTCCTCAAACCCCAGATACCCCAGATACAGGCACTCCGCCCTCGACTCCTGGAACAGGAACTCCTGGTGACGGTGATGGTGGCGAAGATTGCTGTGGGTGGGATTGTGAAGGAGAAGTTCATACTAACCCTTTTAGCCGAGAAATTTGCCCAACCCAAAAAGCATGTCTCTGGGGCACTGGTGATTCTTGTGGATCAGGTAACGGATGCACTCCCATAAATCTTACTAACGTAACGGAGGATAGTTATAATTTTGGAGAACAGCTTGCTGCTCACTTTCTCGTAAATGATCAATGCGCTCTTGGGGGTGGAACTAACCCCGTAACCTACGTAAACTCTACAGGTTGCTCTAGAAGCTTTGGTTTTAATTTGTCTTTTAACTATCCCGAGTTTGAACCCGTTGAAGGCACTAATCAGTCTATACAAACAGGTATGGGTCAGAAGTGGATTAATTTTAGTTCAATGCTTGTTAGCGAAGGATGGGTAAATTCTTATACAACTGGAGTAAGTAACTCATCTGGAGATCACTTCGCTCTTAACCACGGAAATTCCCCCACTCTTTCCACAACAAGCTTCAAGACAATGGGGTGTACTTTTGACCCAGTATTAGGAACGATATTAAAAGGAGATCAATGTTACGGCGAAAATTCCGAACCGTTACGCTTGGTCGCTACCTCCACAATTTTAATTAGAGCTCCTGGCCAGGATAGTGAAAGCTGTTGTTCGATTAAAATGATGGAATATCAACTCACAAGAACGATTAATTCTGTTAACGACTTACTTGGGGCGTTAGCAGAAATAAATGATACATTTGGTGCAGATATAAATATAAGGGCCGCTCGTAATCAATACTTTCAACAAATAAAATTTCTTGCAGAATCGCTTGAGATGGAGGAATTTTCTAGTGATCTCATGAGTGAAGATCTTTCAACCTTTAATTCTAAAATTCAAAGTTACTATAACGAGAACGTTTTAAACGAGTCAACTGGAGAGGAAAACGCTGAGGCTAAAGCGTTTTATGATCAAATTAATAACGTGATTCCCAATTTACAAAATGATGTTATTGATAAAATAGAGACATTCATTGCTAGCAAAGAAGGTGATTGCAATTTTTACAATGAACATTTTACCGAGTTATCAACAAGCGATGGGGAAATAACTGTTGGAAGCGGCGAGTCACCCGTCAAAATCAGAATTGCAAGTAGGTTTACAGGTGGCGTACCAATTGAAGAACCTTGCGACAGTTGCCCTGAAGAAAATTGTGATTTTGAGGTTAACGAAGATATAGATGATTGCAGCGAAGGGAACGTCCTTGACCTTTCCAACCTTTTTTTATAAAATTCTCATAGGTTAGAGTTTAAGAATAATTTTAACTCTTTACAATTAACATATAATATGTTATACTATTAATCTTGAAAAGAGAAATAAATAAATACTACCCAAAAATTATTACAAATTTAATTATTTGCCCCGCTAAAGCCGAGACAAAACAAGAAAAAGCTAAAGCTAAAACATTTTGGTCGAAAGAATCAACATTATTTTTAAAATTATATAAACAATTTCCCAGTATACCTTTTTGGGCTAAGATTACCTTTAAAGGTTCTTTAATAAAAAATGGCAGACTACCTTCTTTTGCACTGTTTTTCGACAAAGATAATGATTATTGGATTAATTTATTAAAAAATAAATGGCAAGCTTTTCATTGGAACCCTACTAGACATAAAAAGTATAATTTTAATAAAGATGCGCCTGAGCAAACTAATTATAAAATAAAAAAAAGAGGTATTAGGCATTTTTTCGATTGACTTTTAAGACATCTTAGTTTATAATGTTTTTTGATGAAAGAAAATCACAGTACTGCATTAATAGAAAAATTTTTAAAAGACAAAAATAATTCTAAATATCATTATAATGATTATGAAGAATTACATTATAAAATCCCAACAGGAAGCCTTAATTTAGATTTAGCTCTTAGTGGAGGTTTTCCAGCGGGAGCTCATAGATTCACTGGCGTTAATGAGGGCGGTAAAACAAGTTGCGCTTTAACTGTTGCTAAAAATTTCCAAGATCATTTTAAGAAAGATGGAATGGTCATATATGTTAAGAGTGAGGGTAGATTAAGTCCAGAACTTCTCGAAAGATGCGGTATAGACCAGAGTCCAGAAAGATTTTTTAAATTTGATTGCAATGTTTATGAAAAAGTTTTCGAGTTACTAAGAGAGTTGATTCAAGACAACCCCGAAGATAAAAAGTATTTATTTATTATTGATAGCGTTGACGCTTTATGCAGAGTAAATGATTTTAATAAACCTTTTGAAGATAGCGAACAAGTTGCTGGCGGAGCTTTAGTTACATCTGTTTTCCTAAAAAAAGTTATCTTGCCTTTGACAAAAATGGGCCACATGTTAATTTTAACTTCCCAAGTAAGAGTTGAAGTTGCCGCAAACCCATATGCGTCCAGAGGTGGTCCAAAAGTAAAGCAAGCTGGCGGCAACGCCATTAAACACTACGCAAATTATATATGCGAGTTCCAAGAGAGATACAGTACCGATGTAATGTACACCAACCCCTCTGCAACACGAATTGAAGATAAAGGTGACCCGATTGGCCATTATTGCAAGATTGTGTTTAGAAAAAGCGTTAATGAAAAGACTGGAGCTCAAGTCAGATACCCCATTAGATACGGAAGAACTAATGGAAACTCTATCTGGACAGAAAAAGAAGTTATTGACCTTATGAAGAACTGGGGATATCTAGATCAAAAAGGAGCGTGGATATCTGTAGATGAAGATTTACTTAATAAATTAAAAGAGCAAGGTCTTGAGTTACCAGAAAAAGTGCAAGGAGAACAAAAAATATTAGATATTTTAGAAAAAGATTTAAAATTAAGGGATTACCTTTATAATATATTAAAAGAAGAAATTTTAATTTTAAAATGAAAAAGCAAAGCAAAACAAGAACAGTAAGAAAACGCGGGTCAAGGAAATCTGTTGCTACGGATATTGTTGACGGAGAATTTGTTGAGGTAAAAACCTCTAATAAGTACAACAAAGATAAAAGAAAGAGTTTAATTGAATCTTTAGTATCAGATGACTCAAGCTTAGAGGATGCAAAAAAAGAGTCTAAGTCTTCAAAAAGCAAATCTACAAAGAAAAGAAAAGAGTTGGTTGACCTGCTTGTTGAAAAAGAAGACTCTATTGATATAAAAGATATTGATGTTAACGCCAACCCTTTTGACGAAAAACCTAAACCAAAAAAAGCGGTTGGGTCCAATAACGTTATGCTTATACATTGGAACGGACGCTTTGGTAACAGAATGCACACGTATGCTTACCTTCATTCTAGAGCTAAAAAGTTTGGCGGAAAACTTTACTTGCCATCTCACTGGGAAGGTAAACAACTATTTAATTTAGATTATGAAATCGTAGAGGATGATGACTTAAGGCTCCATTTAAATCAATCTATTGAACCTTTTGATAAACTAGATTATAGATTGAAAAAAGTTGAAGAATTTAATAAAAAAAGTGGTTATAATTTTAAGTATATTAATGCAGATAACCCTAATGAAAACTTTAAAAAGTTAAATCATGACGCTGCAATTGACAGTGTTTGCGCTTACCATCATAGTATATTCTCTAACATGAAGCTTGCTGATGTCTTGAAGCTTTATGAATTTAAAGATGAAATTAAAAATCTTGATATATACAAGAAGTTAGAGGATAGACAAGGAACTTATGATATTGCACATTTAAGACGAGATGACATATCTAATGTTAATTATAAAAATAATGGAGGATATTCTGTTATAAGCAAAGACGCTTACTTAAAAGCTTTTGATAAATATGATTACGACCCCGCCAAGATTGAGTGGACTACTGATGATTGGAGCTCTAAATGGGGGGTCGGCAACCCTTTTAACTCAGGTCTTCTGGATAAAAGAGGTGGTTGGAATTATCCCGTTGGAGCAGAAGTTTTACCAGATATTGTTTTTGACTGGTTGCCAGATTTCCTTAGGATATATTTTGCTAGGTCTATATTCCGAGCGAATTCCTCTTTTAGTTTTTGGGCTTGCACTCTATCCAAAGGAAGAGAAACCCCACCTAAAATTTTTGCTCCAAGGCTTGATCATAGAATCTTATATGCTAAAGAAGAAACTTATGAACAAGAAACTGAATTTGAGTTTGAAGAGGGTAATCATCCACATTGGCTATGCATTTCGGGAAAAGATCAATGCGATGACATAGTTTTTTCTGACGAAAAAAAACCAAAAAAAACTAGAAAAAGAAAGTGAACCCTTTTGATGATGCTCATAAAGCTCCCGCTTTTCCAGTTTTCTATCAAAAGTTAAAGCAAGCATCAAATAAAAAAGTTATAAGTTTTTCTGTATATGGAGATCGCTCTGTATATCTTATTGGCGCTGAGAAGAATATAGATATAGCTAAAAAAATCTACCCAGATTGGATTTGTAGATTTTATTGCGAAAAGAACATATCAAACTTAGAAACATTAAAACGATTAGCGGACGAAGGCAAATGTGAAGTTGTAGTTCCTGACGTGCCAATATTCCCAATGTATTGGAGGTACTTTGCAGCAGATGATAAAAATGTTTCTGCTGTAATCTTTAGAGATACTGATTCATTAATTAACTTTAGAGAGCAATCTGCAGTTAATGATTGGATTGCTTCTGATAAAACAATGCACACAATGCACGACTGCGATGCAGGACATTGGTCTCCAGTTATGGGGGGTATGTGCGGATTAAAACTTCCAATCAATTTTGAAATGTTTAAAGAGATTGACTCTTGGTCAAAAAACTTAAGAAATCACAATTTTAATTACAGTGATGATCAAAGTTTTTTATCTCAAAAAGTTTTACCTTTATTTGAAAACTCTCTCATTGATCACCACAACAACCCATCAAGTAGTAATTTTAAAAATTCTATTCCGTTTCCAGATCACGATAATATAACCTATGGTAATTTTGTTGGAGATAGGGTTTCAGCCTTCACCTTAATGAAAGAAGATTATATGAACATAGATTCCCAAAAAGTTTTTGTTGTTCCTCACCTCGGTCCAGACGATCATTTTACTTGTAAAAATGCAATTCAATATTTAATAAATTCAAAAGAAGAAGTTGTTCTCCCTGCTAGATCCAGCTCAGAATTAGCTGTTAATTATTTATTTGGTGGTAATCAAAATGTAAAAATTATTATTATAGATGGAGATGACGATTCAATTTACAAAGTTTTTGAAAACGAATATAAAAATACCCACCAACTAGTACCATTTGGCATTCATGGAAAAACATTTTCAAATATTCCTTGGTCAGATAAACTATGCTTCTTGCAGCTTGGAGAATCTCTTGAACAGAAAATTTTTGAATTAAACAGTTCTTCTAATTTTTTATATGATTCCCTAGGAGATAATTATAAAAAATTAAAAAAAACCGAAGAACCTATAATTGAGTCAATCAAAGAAGATGAATTAATCTCAGTTGTTATTCCAACATATAATCGTTTTAACTATGTTTTAAAAACTATTGAATCTATAAATTCTCAAACTTATAAAAATATTGAAATTATCGTCGTTAACGACGCTTCAACGCAAGAAGAGTACTACAACTTTGACTGGAGAACTACTGGGGCAAACATAATACATTTACCTAAGAACTCAAAAGAGCTATTGGGTTACCCATCAACTGGTAGGACCATAAATAAAGGTATAGATTTATGTTCGGGAGATTATTTTGCAACCTGTGATGACGATGATGTTTGGCTTCCAAATAAATTAGAGCTTCAAATGAAAGCTATGCAAGAATCTAATTGTCTAATGTCGGCAACAGAAGGTTATATTGGCTTTGGTTCTTATGATCCCTTAAAAAAATATGATGAATATAATTCTAAATATTATTTTAATGTTTTATCTCAAATTTACAAATCAAAAGGCTCAAATTTACTAGATAATGGCTTCCCTAAAATATGGAATAAAGAATTTTTAAATATTCATAATTGTATAATTGCTTGTAGCGTATTAATCCATAAAAATATAATTAATAAAATAGGGCGAAAACTTGAAATTAAAATGGGTGGTACAAACATAGGGGGCAAACATGTTCATATAGATTATGAATATTGGCTTAGAGCTTTAGATCATACTGACTGTGTATATGTTAATAAGCCTTGCGTGTATTATAATCTAAGTCATGGTGACGGTCAGCTTTATTTATGAAATTTAAAACCCTATCAGGCTCCGTTAGGAGGGTTTCCGCAATAAAAAAACATTTAATAGACTGGGACGCTAAAAGTAGAAGTAAATTTCAATTTAATGTTAAAAAATTTTTAGAGCCATATTGGGATAGGCACGTTGTCTTTGAAGAGTTCCCTGTTGTTGGAACTAAAATGTCTTTAGATTTTTTTAACGCAAACAAAAAAGTCGCAATAGAAGTTCAAGGAGCTCAACATACTAAATATGTTAAATTCTTTCACGGCAATTATAAAAATAACTATATAGCTCAATTAGATAGAGATAGTCAAAAATTAAAATTTTGTGAAATTAATGATATACAACTTATAGAAGTATATAAAGAAGAAGAATTAACTGAATCTTTTTTTGAAAAAATGGGCTTAGTATTATAATATGTGTAATATACATTAATGAAAGATATTGACCCAGAAAATTTAGAAACCTTCCACATACCAGAAAGCTTACTAGATGAATTATTCGAACTTACTGGTGAGTCTGAAGGTAGTAGGGGGTTTTTGCTCGCTTGTGTGGGTCAAGATGGCCGTCCGTTTGTATACTGTAAGTCAGCTTCTCCAGTTGTAGAGCTTGGTGTTAGAAAAGCTATGGAAGAGTACCTCATGGAGCAGCAAGAAAACGATAGCTTAGATTTCATGGGTTAAGTTTTACTTGACATATTTCGCTTTATGTGTTAATATGTGTTGTAATGAGATTATACGACCTTGATCAAGAAAGAAGGGTTCTTGCTGGAATGGTAGCCTTCCCAGACTTCTTCGCAACTGAAATTAGCCACTATATAAGCGAAAAAGACTTTTACTCAAAAGGTTCTATTGCGCATAAAACTATTTATTTAAAGATTAATTCTTTAATAGAAGATGAAAAAAAAGTAGATTACTCACTTTTGCTTCATCACTTAAATTCTTTAAATTTATCTTTTAAAGATAATATGACTACGTCAGATTATCTATCTGGTCTAGACAATCTTTCTCAAACTATGTCAGAAGACGCCTTTAAGCAATCCGCTGAGGTCGTAAAACTTCTAAGTATTAGAAGGGATATGGTTAAACTAGGCGATGACATGTCAGACAAAGCAAAGAATTTAGATTCTACCGCTTCTTATCAAGAAATTATAGATTCAATGGATAAAATCTATAACGAAAAGATAGAAATTTATGAAAATGATTCTGGCAATGCAGTAAATTTATTTGAAGTAATGCCTTCGTTAGTTATGGAAAGAGCTAATGATAGATCTATTTTTAAAAATCTCGGGCCAATGGGTCCACATGAGTCTTTGAATAATCTTTGTGGCTCCCTAACTAAGGGTGGTCAAATCGCAATTGTTTGCGCTGGTTCTGGAGTAGGTAAGACTCAATGGACGACTCACTATTGTATGTATGTAGCTGGAAAAGAAAATATACCTGTACTACATCTAGACAATGGAGAAATGAGCGAGGAAGAGATAGTTTTCAGAATGGTAGCTTCTTATACAGGTGTTCCATTGCATTTGATAGAAAGTGGTGATTGGGCTGATGATTCTAAATGTAAAGGCAGGGTAGAATCTGCTCTTGAAAAACTTAGTACAGGAGAAATAACTTACGATTATTATAATGTTGGAGGTAAAGATATAGATGATATAATTTCCTATATAAAAAGATACTATTTCTCTAAAATAGGTAGAGGTAATAAATTAATAATTAATTTTGATTATATAAAGTCTAGTTTTGAAAGTGGCGGCAAGTTTAAACCAGAGCATCAAATAATTGGTGAAATGTTAGATAAGCTTAAAAAATTAATACAAAGAGATTTGAGTTTCAATGGTAGACCTCAAGTCTCCCTAATGACAGGTGTTCAAATGAATCGTCAAGGTACAGTAGGAAATAGAAACTCTGATGCTGTTGTAGATGATGAATCTGTTATCGCTGGAAGTCATAGAATAAAATTTTATTGCACACACCTTTTAATTCTAAGGCATAAAACTATTGACGAGTTACAATGGGATCCAATGTTTTGCGGTAGACATCTTATGAAAATCGAAAAAGGTAGAAGTTTTGGAGCTGATTACGCAAGGGCTGAAAACTTGGTGGAGCTTCCAGATGGAACACAAAAGAAAAACTACATTAATTTTGAATTTGATAATTTTAAAATCATAGATAGAGGAGACCTTGTAGATTTAGTGTCTCATATGGAAGATATAAATAATCTTGAAATAAACAATAATCCAGATGGTGTTCCTGACCTATGAACAATTTAGATATAAAAGACACTCTTACATCATTAGGTTACAGCTTAAGTGATAGAGGTGAATACTGGCAATGTTCTGCGGTTTATAGGAATGGGGACAACCCTACAGCTCTTCAAATTTATAAAGACTCTGGAGTTTGGAAAGATTATGTTGTAGGTGATGGTTTTTTGCCATTCCCAGCTTTAATAGAAAAAACCGTTGGGAAAGACAATTTAAAAAACTTTAAAGATATTCTTTCAAAAGATTTTCAATCCACCAAACCAACAGAAGAGCCAGAAGCTAAAATTTCTGTTGAAAAAACATTTTGCCCCAGCGAAGTCGAAGACCTTTTGCCTCATTACTCTTTTTACAATAAGAAAGGTGTTAGTGATGATACTTTGAAGTTTTTGAAGTCAGGAATGAGTACTGAAGGCTCAATGTATCAAAGATACGTTTTCCCCATCTTTAACAAATTTCAAAAAATTCATGGTTTAGCTGGGCGCGACATGATGGACTCTGAAAAAAGACCTAAATGGAAACATATGGGCAAGAAAACTACCTGGTCTTACCCCTTGCATTGCTTAGATAAAGACGGCGCTAGTCCAACCTTGTCTGCAATTAACTCATCAAGAGAGGTAATACTAGTTGAAAGTGTCGGAGATATGCTTTTTCTATTTGAAAATGGCGTCAAGAATGTCTTGGTGACTTTTGGATTAGATGTTTCGCCTTCTTTAATCTCTACTTTAATAGGGTTAGATATTGATCACGTTATACTCGCTTTCAACAACGACTTCAACAAAGATTTTAATTCGGGAAAAGTTTCTTGTGTAAAAAGCTTTCTAAAGTTAATGAATTATTTTAATGATAATAAAGTTTCTATATGCCTACCAATAAAGAATGACTTCGGAGACATGAATAAAGAAGATCTTGAAATATGGAAAATGAAAAAAGATAAAAATATATTAAATCATGAATTACTTTGCTCTTCCGTTTTAAAATTTTCTAGAGAGCTTTATTCCGAAAAAAAAATATCAAAAAATTTATTTCAGAATATTAAAAAGCTCCCTTGTTATGACAGATAAAGTTAGACTTTCCGCTAGTAGAGTTGGTACCGCCAAGAAATGCTCTTGGGTTTATTGGTCTAAGTATGTTAACAAAATTCCAGACAGCTCTAATACAGGGGCGTCAAGAGGTAGTGTTTGCCACAATGTATTTGAATATTTAGGTAAGAGTAGACACAAAAAACATTACGATAGCATTCTGGAAAAAGGTTCTATATCTGGCTCTGAGGCTGTATCTAAACTAGTTAAAATACAAGCGTCTCAACAAGACCCTCCAGTAGATTCGGATGACGAGTTAGACATGATTGATGAGTTTATTGTTAATGGTTTAAATTACGACTTTTATGGTAATGATAAAGAGCAGTCATTCAAATCTTTTTCCGAACAAACTTTTGAGCTAGAGATAAATGAAAAAGGAAAGAGTTACTACATATACGGTTTTATAGATAAGTTATTTTTATATGACAAAGGTAAAAGAGCCGTAGTTAGAGATTTCAAAACTAGTAAAAAAATATATACAGGTTCTGAAATAACAGACAACTTACAGAATTTAATGTACTGCTTAGCTGTTAAAAAACTTTACCCCAAATGCAAAGAGATAAGAACAGAATTTCTTTTTCTTAAATTTGATATGTCTGAAGATATACTGGGAGAAGAAGGAGAAGGGGTTTTGAGAATGGATGTCATTTCAGAAGAGGAGCTAGAAGGTTTTGAATACCACTTAACAGATATTCAATCCTATTTAGATAATTTTGATGAAGATTGTGCAACCTCTAATTTTGCAGCCGACCAACCTTACGCTACAGACGGAACTTTTTCTGGCCCAATTTCTTGCGGTTATGCAAAATATCCAGGTCACTTAAAAAAAGATGGAAGCTTAATGTGGCATTGCAATTATAAATTTCCATTTGATTATTGGATCTTAAAAGACGCTGATGGAAAAATAATCCAGTCTGTAAAAGACGGCGAAGAATATAAATTGGTAGCTAACGAATCCGAAGGGGAGGTAGTTCAGAAGCTGCATTACGAGGGTTGCCCAAAATTTAATGCCCCCAAAGATAGCGGTTTAGATTTATAGTTTTAAGAAAATTATACATTTTCGTGTGTAACTTTAAATTGATGAATCATCAAATTAAGTTCATAAAAAAAACAAATTCCTTCACAAGCTCATGGGGCTACCTAATTGAATATTTAAAAGGTGTTAATATTTATTTTTTATGAAGTTAACTAGTCTTATTCATATGTAAAAACTACCCTATATAAGCTTAAAGTGTATAAGTTGTTATGGAAAACAATGAATACATACTTATAGGACTCGGAATTTTCATTTCCGTTATAGGTTATTTTCTTAAAAGAGAAAATAGACGTTTAGAAGAGCTAGAAAGTCTCGTTAATGAAATTAACGTTATACTAGCTAAAAACGATGTCAGAGACTCAGAACGCTGGCATTCAGTAAACAAAAGGCTTGAAGACAGAAGGATGGATATAAGGAAAATATATGATATTTTATCTAAAATAAAGTGATTTAGATGATAAGCTTAAAGCATAAATTTATATTTTTAGAAACACCAAAGACTGCTACAACTTCAATTTGTGGAGAACTAGCCG
>MDTG01104177.1_pt1 | contig 11914 bp, 10 predicted proteins | sample 811421 | NCBI WGS metagenome assembly MDTG01 (sample SAMN05326645, study PRJNA326480) | marine metagenome | isolation source: seawater | place: Pacific Ocean: South East | collected 2011 | reverse complement strand
TGCAAACTGGGATTGCTAGTGCTAGTTCAACTGGCAGTGAGGATCTAAAAAAAACTAACTCGCAAGACACAGTATCAGAGTGTTTTGAGGGTGCTAGTAGAGCTATATTTAAATTTAACCATGCTTTAGACGGAGCAATTTTTGAACCAGTAGCAAAGGGGTACAGAACTTTACCTGTTGGTTTAAGAAAAGGAACAAGTAACGTTATCGATAATTTGCGCTCTTTACTAACGCTATCAAATAATGTGCTACAAGGAGATTTTGGTAAGGCAGGACATACTGTGGGAAGGTTTGTTGTAAACTCTACAGTAGGTATTTTAGGTATATGGGACCCTGCATCTGCTCTTGGTCTAAAAGATTATGGCGAAGAAGATTTTGGTCAAACATTGGGTAGTTGGGGAACGGGCACAGGTTGTTATTTTGTTTTACCAATTTTAGGTCCAACTACGGCTAGAGATGCTGTTGGTTTAATAGGAAATACTTTTCTAGATCCTGTCTATCACATTACACATAATTCAGAAGTATATAATAGAAGTTTATCAGAACACAATTATTGGTATTATAGAGGAACTGACGCTGTAGATTTTAGAGCAAAAAACATTGAATCATTTAATAGCGTTGAAGAAAATTCGATTGATCTTTACGCAACTTTTAAAAGTTTATATTTGCAGGATAGAAGCAAAAAAGTAACAAATTCGACTTCCGTAACCAAGACTCAAGACGACAGTGATTGGGAAGAGATAGATACTAATTAAGTCAAATAAAAATTTTTATGAAAAAAAATTTTTTTATTGCTATTTTTTTTACACTTATATTTACTCAAGCTAGTTATGGTTATAGCACCGATCCAAAACAGTTTATTTCTGAAATAGTTAGTGAAGCTAAAAAAATTCTTGTAAATTCAAATACTAAAGAATTTAAAACTCAAAAGTTATCGGAATTGGCATTAAAGACTGTAGATATAAAAGGCGTAGCTTTTTACTCATTAGGAGGTTATAGGAAAAATTTATCAGATGAACAAATGAAGAAATACCTTAATTTGTTTGAAAAATACTTTTTAAAAAGTTTTACATCTAGATTAACAGACTATTCTGATCCAAAAATCGATGTAGTTTCTGCTGATGTTTTAAGTGATAAATACACTATAGTTAAAAGCGTGCTCTTGGCTACAGAAAAAAAACCTGAAGTTAAAATTGAATGGCGGGTTTATACTAAAGATCCAAATAAACCTTTGATAAGAGATTTAATTATAGAAGGTTTAAGTTTAGCAAGAACACAGAAAGAAGAATTTGCTTCTGTTATAGAATCGAATAACGGTGATGTTTCTGCATTATTCCAAACATTAAAAAAATTTGTAGCTAAATAAATAAATAAGTTTATTTTGTGGAAGAAAAATCTAGAATTTTAAAAAAGGCAGACAGCGATCAATCTAGGCCTGTATCATTTAACGACTCATTTGGAGGCAGTGAAAATCAGCTTAGATTGTTATTAAAACATCTTTCTGATGAAAATTTTAAAGATATAAATCTTATCTTAAATAATGCAAATCATGATTTAATAGAAAAAGATAAAATTAATATTTTATGGATGCAACACTTTGTAGATCAAAAAGAAGCTCAAAATTTGGGGTCAAAAGATTTTGTAGATAAGTTAGATTGGATAGTTTTCAATTCTAGTTGGAACTTTGAAAAATTTGTATATCAATTTAAAATACCTGAGGGAAAATCAGTAGTAATAAAAAATGCAATTGAAAATATTAGTTTTGAAGAAAAACCTAAAGATAAAATAAATTTGATTTATCATACTACACCCTGGAGGGGTTTAGAACATTTGCTAAAAGTTTTTAAAAATTTAAATAGATCTGACGTTGAATTAAATATTTGTTCATCAATAAAAATTTATGGAAAAAAATTTAACGATACTTTTGGTAAGAAATATGAAAAAATTTTTGATGAATGTAAAAAAACAAAAAATGCAAATTACTTAGGTTTTGTAGAAAATCATAATATAATTAAGTTATTAAAAAAAAGTCACATTTTTTCTTTTCCAAGTATTTGGCCAGAAACAAGTTGTATTTCTGCTATTGAAGCGATGGCAGCTGGATGCGAAATAGTCTCTACAAATATTGGGGCATTATACGAAACATGCGCTCCTTTTGCCAAATTAATTGTCTTTAATAGAAATTTTAATGAAATGAGAGATAAATATGAAAGTGCATTATTATCTAGCATAGATAATTTTTGGTCGCCTGAAAATCAAAGAAAAATGAAACTTCAAATAGACACTATTAATTTGTTGTATTCGTGGGAAAAAAGATCTGTTGAATGGAAAAATTTCTTTAATGAAGCAAGGGACTTAAAAAATACATGAAAGAAAAATCTAGAATTTTAGAGAAAGCTAACAACGATAAAACAAGGGCAGTTTCTTTTAAGGATTCATTTGGTGGTAGTGAAAATCAGCTTAGAATGTTATTAAAAAAATTACCAGATGAAAGTTTTAAAAACATTAATTTAATATTAAACAACGCTCAACATGAATTAATTGATAAAGATAAAATTAATGTACTATGGATGCACCATTTTGTTAATCAAGAAGAATCTAAAAATTTAGGTTCAAAAGATTTTGTAGATAAATTGGATTGGATAGTTTTCAATTCAAATTGGAATTTTGAAAAATATGTTTATCAATATAAGATACCAGAAAACAAATCAGTAGTAATAAAAAATGCAATTGAAGAAATTGACTTTGTTGAAAAACCCAAAAATAAAATTAATTTAATTTATCACACGACTCCCTGGAGAGGATTAGCAAATTTATTAAATATTTTCAAAAAACTAAATTTGGAAGATGTAGAATTAAATGTTTGTTCATCAGTCACTATTTATGGGGAAAAATTTAATAATGTTCTTGGAAAAGAATATGAAAAATTATTTGAAGAATGTAAAAATACTAAAAATGTCAATTATCTTGGTTATATAGAAAATAATAAAGTATTAGAATTATTAAAAAAAATGCACATTTTTGCTTATCCAAGTATTTGGCATGAAACGAGCTGTGTTTCAGCTATAGAAGCAATGGCAGCAGGTTGTGAGGTAGTTACCACAAATTTAGCTGCTTTATATGAAACTTGTGCTCCATTTGGTACTTTTGTGAATTTTGACAGAAATATTCAAAATCTAGAAAAAAGATACGCAAAAATATTAATAAATAGTATTAAAAATTATTGGTCAGAAAAAAATCAATATAAACTCAAATTGCAAAATGAAACAATAAATTCTACTTATTCTTGGAAAGTTAGATCTCTAGAGTGGGAAAATTTTTTTAATGAAGCAAGAAAATTAAAATTTTAAATCTTTAGTTTTTTCATTCATATACTTTAAACTTTCAATTGCAATTTGATCTCTTTTTTCTACTGACTCCTCTAAAGTTTCTCCATATGTTGAAATTAGACCTGAGGTTGATATATGTTTTTTATAAATTAACTTAAATTCATTATCTTTATTTTTTTTTAAATGTTCTTGTAATGATAATATTTTATTTTTTTTAAAATAAAATAAGAAGTAGGATATCCATAAATCATCATATAAAAAAAGCTCTTTATAATCTTTTACAATTTTATCATAAAAAATCTTGATTCCTTCTAAGTGATTTGTATTTATCGCAAATCCATCTGCTCCTTGCCCTATCCCAAAATTTCCTAATGGGTGTACATAAAAACTGTAGGCGTTATTTGGTAATTTATTATAAAAGTAAAAAAATTTTTCTATCATATAATCTTCGTAGATATGATCGTCGTCAGCTAAAATCAATAATGAATTTTTCTCTAATTTACTAAGAGAACCAAGTAATTTTGTACCAGGTCCACAATCTTCACATCTTGTAATTTCAACTATTTCATTATCAAACTTTGGAATTTCATTATCGCTAAGAGTTTCCTTGAATCTTTTGTATTGAAAAGGAATGTTTATAAAAATCTTATCAGGTTTTTTTGTTTGGTTTAATAAAGATTCAATTGATTTATTTAAGTTTTTTATTCTTTGTGGAATTGTAGACACAGAAACATAAATCATTTTTTTAAAATTCTTCTTATTAACTCGCTCCAATTACCAGCTTTATAAGTTGAATACAAATTTTTATTTTCCAAAATATTTAGAAAATTCTTTCTTGTAACAAAAATTTGAGTTAATTCTTTCCCCCACTTTTTCTCAAAATTTTTTGTATACGACTCATCCCTTTTTAGATAACTTTTATTAATATTTTCTTCACTATCCCATGTTGATTTTCCATGAAAATGTAATAGATAACTATGTAGTAAAAAATTTACCTCGTAACCCATCAATGCACTTCTTATTCTGTAATCAATATCCTCAGCACCGTTTCCAAAGGACTCGTCAAATTTTCCAACTTCTTTAAAAATTTTATGAGGTAATTTAAAGCACCAAAAAGGCATCAGCAATCCTTGACATTTTGTAATTTTTTCAAATTTTTTATTATGCATCGCAACAATTTTATCTAATGCTTCATAATTATCACTAAAATCCTCTAAACTCATAGTGGGTTTTAATTTGAGTTTATCTAAATAACTGTATTCAAATAATTGGTTAGTTGAAGGTATTGAAATACTTTCTTCTTTGTCTTTGAAAGACTCAAACCAATCCTTTGTAAAAATTAAGTCATTATTAAAAATAATCACATCTTTTTTATTTAATTCTGCAATTTTTATAATTTGATTTGTATTTTGGGCAAAATTTAAAGGTGTTTTGTTATTAATTACTTTAACTTTTTTAAAATCTTTTAAATAATCTATATTACATTGATCGTTATTTATTAAAAAAACATCATCATTTTTATCAAGTCTTGTACATTCAAAAAAAGATTTTATACAATTCTTCGTATAATTATTTGAAGTTTTTATAGTTATTGTAGAGAAAATATTGGACATATAAAAATGTTTCTTAAATTTAGTACATCTACTTTAATCATATAAATCATTTGCTTATTTGTCAGATCCAAAATAAAAAATAGGATTTTCCTCCATAAGGTTCAATAGATCTTTTGGGAAAAAATTCTTACCTATTTTTTGTGATTTTACACTCCTATAAAATAAATCATCACCTGTTTTTAGGCAATTATTTATATGATCTTCATTTTTAAACTTTTCATTATTAAACTCCTTATGTGCTATAGACTCTAATTTCTCTTTAATTTTAGATGGACCGCCAAATGAAGAAAAGCTCCAACCTCCATCGTTAAAGTGCGATAGTTTGTTTCTATCTCTTCTATGCCTATTAGGTGAATATTTATTACATAGCTCAATAGTGGTAACAATACTACCTAGCCAACTTTCCAATTTTAAATAATTACAGTCTAAATGAAATAAATACTGTTCTAAAACAATAGGAGCTATTGTTTTAAAATCACACTTTTTAATAAAATCTATTTTTTTTCTTGATGGTATTTCATCAACATCACTAATAATCAAAATGTCATTCTCAGAAAATTCACTACATGCATTTTTTATATAATTTCTTTGAAAATTTTCTATTCTCCAAGCATCATCTCCTTTAATATCTGCTATTATCCAGCTTTCTTCATTTTTAATTTTTTCTATATCAATATTTAATTGATGATATTGAATTTTGTGTGAATATTCCTTGAGATCATTTTTTAAAATAGATGGAAAATTCCAATCTTTTTTTTTACCTTGATGAGTAATATTAGCTTCTATAATTACAAAAAAATCTACGAGTGGATTTAGATACTTTACTCTTAAATTTACTAGCTCTTTTTCATTAAAAAAAATAAAAGAATCAATTATCATTTTTATATTTTTTTTTTAAAATTATAAATAAATAAAATAAAATGGTATATTAAAAATAATACTGAAGCTATAAAAGAAAATTATTTTTTACTTTTATCATTATGCTAGAATCTATAAATTCATTTTATGAACAATATTAAAGTTTGTATCCTAGGCTCGGATGGATATGTTTGTCAAATACCCAGAATAAAAGAAGGCATCAAAGAAATGGGACATATATTATCCAAAGATTCTCCTAGTATTATATACTCGAACGATCCTAGAGGATATGATGAGGCTCTTGCTTTAAAAAAAAATAATCCAAACGCTTACTTGATTTTTAATTTATTAGATATTCCTTGGCATATGCCAAATATCGAACAACAAACTAAGTTATTGGTTAAAAATTATCTTTTAAAAGCAGATGCCGTAACTACAATAAGTTTTAAAGTTAAAAAAGATTTGGAAAATTTTTTTGAAAAAAAAATTGAAGTAATTTATAACCCAATAAAAGATGTTTATTTAGACAACAACATAAAAAAAAATAATACTTTTTTTTATGTTGGCAGAGCCAATGATCCTATAAAAAGATTTAATCTTATCAAAGAAAGTATTTCAAAAATCAAGGAGGGTGAAAAAAACATAAAAATTTGTGGAACAGAAAATCCTGATTTTGGTAATTATCTTGGTGTCATTAAAGATAGAGAATTAAATAAGCTTTATAACTCTTCTAAATATGTTCTTTTGCCATCAAAAGCAGAAGGTCTCGGTTTGCCTATGATTGAAGGAATGATTTGTGGCTCCATACCGATTACTTGTTCTGATAATTTAACTGCAAAAGAATTTTCACCTATAGAATTTATTTGTGAACCAAATGTACATTCAATAATTAATAAAATTGAAGAATTAGACAAAGACTATGAAAATAAAAGAAATTTAGCCTTAAAATTTGGGGAAAAATATCAAAATCAATTTAATAAAACAAAAATAGCAAAAAATATTATCAATATTTTTAAATCAAAATAATTTAAATTATAAAAAATTTTGGTGGGCCCGCCAGGATTCGAACCTGGGACCAATACATTATGAGTGTACTGCTCTAACCAGCTGAGCTACAGGCCCTTTGTTAAGTATTCCCACACTTTTTATAACTTTTCAAATTAATCTTTTACACCAAAAAGTAAGCTTTTAGATTTATACTTTGTACCCTTCCTGAGAGATGCCGGTGAGTTCTTTTTTCAATGCATTTACTGTTTTTTCACGTATTTCGGCATTTGAAAGATTTTTACTAAGTTCTTTGTTACCCAAAATGTTGTATATTTTTGACATTAATTCATAAATTTTGTCTTTTTGTTCAAACTCTGTAGCAATTAGTAAAGTATCTAGAGCAATATAGTACAATTTATTTAAGTAAAAAATTTTACTTCTTAAATAAAGATATTCTGTATTTTTAAAAAATTCAGGGCCCAATTTAGAAAGTTCAAATTGAGCCTCATTAATTTTTTTTAACTTAATTAATCTATCAACATTATCTAATATACTTGTCATCGCTATAAAATTTTATTTTTTATTAAATTACGTAAATCAGTTTTAAGTGTTGTCCACCAAACTTTGCATTCTTCTCTTTTTTTTTTTATTTGATTTTCATCCCATCCTTGCATTACAGGTTTAGCATCTGACCATTTATTAATTGTAATAAATGGATTGTTTGGAAATAATCTATCATAATAATTATAAGAGCTTTCCACTATTGGTATACATTCACATTCTAAAGCTTCATATACTCTATATGTTTCTGGATGATAAAAACCATTAGGACAAGGTATAAATTCGGTTGAAGATAGAATTTCACTCATTTCATCAACTGAGATTATTTTTTGATTAAACTTCTGGGTTTTATGACAAAAAAAAGGTTTAATATTTTCAAACTGGAAAAGCAAATCATGTCGACTAGACTTGTGAGGTGTTCCAGTAAATGTCCATTTGTATTTTCTTGTATTTTTTTTTTTATTTAAAACTCCTGATTTATACCCAATTGGTATGCACATAACTTTGTTATTATTAAAATATTTATTAGAACAAAAAGTTCTCCATACAAAATTACAATTGTCATAAATTGGTGATAAATCTTTAATTCCAGATTCGTCACCTAAATGAAATAAAAAAACTTTAGAGCAAATTAATTTAAGTTTTGCATAAAGTTCAAATTTATTTTCTACACCAGAATCTATGATGATTAATGTATCTCCGCTTTCAACATCTGTCTCATTTTCAATAGTTTTATAATCTATAGATTTTAAGATCTCATAAATCCACAAATTTGAATTTTTTTTATGATAAATTCCCCAATTATAGTTAGCTTCTTCTTCATCTAAAATCTTTTTATCACTAGAATTGGTTCTTCTTTGATTATGAGTGTTCCACAATAATTTAATCATTTAAGATTAAAATCTTATTTTTCTAAAAAGCTCTTTAAGTGTTTTGATCTACTAGGGTGTTTAAGTTTTCTAAGCGCTTTTGCTTCTATTTGTCTTATTCTTTCTCTAGTAACTGAAAATTGCAAACCAACTTCTTCTAAGGTGTGGTCAGTATTCATGCCTATACCAAAACGCATTCTAAGAACTCTTTCTTCTCTTGGTGTAAGAGTTGCTAAAATTTTAGTAGTCGACTCTCCTAAATTAGATCTGATTGAGGCATCAAGTGGCTGTAAGGCATTTTGGTCTTCTATAAAATCACCTAAACTACTATCTTCTTCATCACCGACGGGTGTTTCTAAAGATACTGGTTCCTTTGAAATTTTTAAAACTTTTCTAACTCTGTCTAATGGCATAGCCAGTTTTTTTGCTAATTCTTCTGGCGTCGCTTCTCTTCCTCTTTCACTTAAAATTTGCCTAGATGTTCTTACTATCTTGTTTATAGTTTCAATCATATGCACTGGTATTCTAATTGTTCTCGCTTGATCTGCTATTGATCTAGTTATCGCCTGTCTAATCCACCAAGTAGCATATGTCGAAAATTTGTATCCCCGTTGATATTCAAATTTGTCTACAGCCTTCATTAACCCAATATTTCCTTCTTGTATTAAATCTAAAAACTGCAAGCCTCTATTTGTATATTTTTTAGCAATAGATATTACGAGTCTTAAATTAGCTTCAACCATCTCTTTTTTTGCTACTCTTGACTCTTTTTCTCCTTTTTGAATTTTATTTACTAATTTTTTAAATTCAGAGATTGGCAATCCTATAGTTTTGCTCAATTCTATTAATCTATCTTTTATCTCAAAATATTCTTTTTTCTTTTTTTTAAAAAAACTTCTCCATTTATCATTTTCATTAAGAAAAGATTCAAAGTTTGGATTTATTTCATTATTTAAATAATATTTTAAAAATTCTTCCCTTGTTATTTTGTTGTCCATAACTAAACGTAGCAGCACACCCTCCAAAGAAGTAATTTTTTTATTTTCTTGGTAATGAGCGTTGAGTAAATTTTCAAGCACAGTTGCATTAAGTTGAAGGGTTTTAATTTTTTTAATTATATTTTCTTGCATTTTTTGATAATTTTTTTCTTTTGGGCGAGAAAATTCTTGTGCATTTAGCGCACAATTTAGTTTATCTCTTTGAACCTTAATGAGCTTTGTGTAATCTTTGCATAACTGATTAATCGTTGACATAATCTGTGGTTTGATTTCTTCCTCCATGGCAGCTAGTGATGGATTAAACTCATCTTGTTCTGCTGCTTCTTGCTCTTTATCTTGCAAATTTTTATCTTCTTGTTCTAAGTTTACATTTTTCTTAATTTTCTCTTGCTTAGTATCAATTGGTTTATTTGCGGTTTGTTTTTTTTTATTTAAATCAATATTTTCATCTTCGCTCTCAGCTTCTATGTAGGAAGAATCTATATCTATAATTTCTCTAACCAATAATTCACCACTTTCTAATTTTTCTCTCCATTGAAAAACTTTTTGTGCAGATATTGGACTTTGAAAAAGACCCTTTATCATAAAATCTTTTCCTGCTTCTATTCTTTTTGCTATTGCAATTTCCCCTTCGCGAGAAAGAAGTTCTACGCCTCCCATTTCTCTTAGGTACATTCTTATGGGATCATCACTTTTTTCTACATCTTTATTTTTTTCTGAATCTGATGATGGTGCCTCTCTTTTTTTGTTAGCAGTATATTCTTGCTTTTTTTCTACGAGACATATTTTGTTTTCAAATATATATAAGAAAGCAGACTCAATATTCTCTTGGCTTAAGTGTCTTTTTCCAAGAGACTTGCCCAGTTCTTCATAAGTTATAAATCCTCGGTGCAATCCTTTGTCTAATAATCTTCTAAATGATTTTGTAATTAATTTTTCCACAGTATTTTACCCTTAAAAAGAAATAGAGAGCTTATATATAATAACTAATTTAATAAAATCCATAGTCTTTTTAGCCCCCTTTTAATTGATTTCTTAGAGATAAAAGCTCTGAATAAAGATTTTCATCAAGATTTGATGAAACTCTATGCTCCAGAGATTCAATTTTTTTTCTAAGATCAATCTTCTCAATTTCTTTTAAAATTTCATTAAATATTACAATAATATCCTCTTCATTTTTATTTTTATGAATTATTTTGATGGGTGCGTATTCATTTATTATATTAATTATATTTTTAAATTTTGTATCAAAATCATCAATTGAAATTTCTTTTTTGTCAAAATATTTTTCAGACAACAGATAGTCTATGATTTTTTTTTTTAGTTCATTTGTTAAATTTTCTGAAAAATTAACTTCTGAAATTAGTTCTATATTCTTTCTAAAAATATCTAAATTTCTCATGACTAAAAATAAAATCGAAAACTCTTTAAGTTGTTTTTCTTCAAATTGATTTCTTTGTTTGTGCACATCCTTAGTCTTCTGCAATGGATTAAGTTGTTTTTGAAATTTTTTGAATTTATTTTTTCTAAAATTTATACTCGGAGTTAATTCATTTATTCTTTGCATAAAACTATCAAGAAAATACTTTCCTAATGTTTTATCTTCTACGCTTGAACATAATGATTTAATTTTTTTTTCAAATAAAGCTAATGAATGTGGATTATTATTATCGACTTCATTAAAATATGAGTCCCAAATAAAATTCTGTATTTCAATTTTGTTTTCAGAAAATTTTAAAAATGCTTCTTTTCCTTTTTCATTTATGTAAGAATCTGGATCTGAATTTTCAGGTAATGTTAAAATACTAATATTAAAATCATCTTTTAATAAAGGAAATAGTCTCTCAGCTGCTCTTAATGCAGCTTTGCGTCCACTACTATCTCCATCTAAACAAATAATTGGGTTTTTAAAAAATCTCCAAATTAATGCAATTTGTCTTTCAGTCATAGCTGTTCCTAAATTAGCAACAACATTTTCAATTCCAGACTTATGCAAACTTACTACATCCATATAGCCTTCTACTATAAAAACTTCTTCTTTTTTGTCTCTAACTTCTTTTGCTGAATTTATATTATATAAATTATTTCCTTTTTTATAAAACTCTGTCTCAGGGGAATTAATATATTTTGCTAAAGCATTTTTTGACATTGCTCTTCCACCTAAAGCAAGTATGGATCCATTTAAACTTTTAACAGGAAAAATAATTCTGTTTCGAAATCTGTCTACATATTTATTTTTTTTCTCATCTAAATAATAAATTCCTGATAATTTAATTTGCTCCTCACTAAATTCTTGTTTGAGTCTTTCATAAAAATTATTTTGTAATGGTGAATAACCAATTTTAAAAAAAACAATTTCATTTTTTTGGGTATTTCTTTTATTTAGATAATCAACTACTTCAGGATGCTTATTTGAGAGCAGCGCTTCATTGCAAAATATTGCATATTTTTCTAATATTTTTTTATAAATATTCCATCTTTTTTCTTTTTCTTCATCTTGTTTCGTAAACCTGTATGGAGGCAACCCTGCTTCAGCTGCTAAAGCTCTTACTGCCTCCCCAAATTTATAATTTTTTGTCTTCATTAAAAAATCAAAAATATTTCCATGTTCGCTTGAACTAAAGCAGTGGTAAAAACCTTTTTCATCATTAACAGTAAATGATGGTGTTTTTTCATTTGAAAAAGGTGATAGCCCAATG
>MDTG01027143.1_pt1 | contig 11914 bp, 14 predicted proteins | sample 811421 | NCBI WGS metagenome assembly MDTG01 (sample SAMN05326645, study PRJNA326480) | marine metagenome | isolation source: seawater | place: Pacific Ocean: South East | collected 2011 | reverse complement strand
TACAGCATTTACTCCAATCCTTCCTGTATATCAGAATCCTTCTAGGATTGAATTATGTCCTTCTTCGAGTCCTTCTAACTGCATAACCACACCACATGGCGCAGCCGATCTCTCACCTAAGGACCTTGCCTCTTTGAAGATTGAGAAAACACCAATATACCTTAGTGTGCCGCAGGCGTAATTTGGTTCATAATATCAGTTAATCAGATTTCTTGTGATGGAGTTCCTTCACCTCATCCTCATCATCCATCTTCAGAAAATACAACAACAACATAACTTTTTTCTCTATGAGAAATATAACATGCTATTCGCTAGGGAAGATACTATGGATAAACCATCCTTACTGACACCATGGACACTGGTGCATTTCCTATCCGGTATTGTCATCTATTCCTTCTCGAAATACTATTATGATAACCTAACACTACTACATATTGTAGGGATATATCTAGTGATTCATACGGTGTATGAAACGAAAGATATGCTATGCTATAATAGTGAGTACTTTCATTATTTTTATGGAAAAAGTCCATCAGAGACACCTGAAGCAAATAACTCCTTTCTTAATACCATAGGAGATACAATAGGTGGTCTGCTAGGAGTTCTGGTATGTCCATTCATATTTACAAATATAACGTCGAAAACCATTGCTATATTAGTTAACGCAACTATTGTATTATGGTTTCTGCTTCGCCACATCCAAGTTGGATAAATTACTCTCTCAAATTAGGATTAATACATATATCGCGAGTAGGGAATATATCACCTGACATACATTGATCTCCTTCTCCTACTTTAATACAGCTTCTAAATCCACGATCCTCTCCGATATAGCAGTATCCTGCTTTACGTGCACCAGGATCTACTTGTGTTCGACTAGTAGCGTCATCAGGTTCAGGTACGTTATTTTGTTCTTGCTTCTTGGCAGCTTTGTCTAGAACATCCTGAGTAGATACACTGGGTTTATCAATTCTATTGAATTGAACATCTTTGACACCTACGGCTTTTTCCATAAGTGTCACTGCGTCATCTACAGTTCCTGCTGCGACATCAACTGCTACATTAGTGCCATCAGCAGCGGTGTTGACAGTCTGCTTTACCGTCTCACCAACACCAAACCCAAGAGATTGCAAAAATGGTCCTAGAAATCCCTTAGTTGTATCTACACCCTTTCCTAGAGCAGAAAAGATATTAAAACCCAAAAAGGCCAAGATTACCACTATCAAAAAGTATTTTACAATGGTCCAAATATCAAAGCCTCCTGCACTCGTCTCTACTGAAGCATCCGCAGAAGAGCTCGCCACTGCAGGCGTAAATGAACTGGCTACTCTGCTGAGTCTATCACCAATACTTGATGGGGCGCTACTCACGTCCACGTTCACATCAGTAAGGTTAGGAACTTGTGTAATTACGATATTATCATCGGCCATTCTATATATAGTTGGTTACATTATTGTTTAATTATCTGACCATAATGTATACATGCCACGAAGACATACCTATAAGCAAAAACATAGAAGTAAGAAGCGCAAAACCAGGAAGAGAAAGTCCTCTCCTAAAGAGGATGTAGCAATCATAAAAGCTGCGCGTTCCGCTGCAGGCAACACATTGGTAGAAAAGTCTGCTGATAGGGTTATGGTAAATCCTACAACAAGAAATATGCAACATTTTGCGACAATGGTAACCGTTACTATGCGGCGCGCTGCTGTTAGGGCCAAGTCATTCACGCCATCAGTTAACAAGAAGCTGGAGTCTGTCAAGAAGGGAACTGTTCAAAATATCTTTGGTTGTGGCGCCGAAAGTGCTCTTGGTAAAACCAGAAGTGAGTCTTTATTTATGGTTCGGGTTGGCACAAACAATGATGGGACACCAAAGTGTGTCTCTGCTACATCAGAGGAAGCGAAAAATGTGATGCTCTCTAATTTTAAACACGATCAAGGCATAAAATGCTCAAATATAATTCCGCCCTTCCAAAGTCACTCAAATTGTTGGTTTAATACGATGTTTATGTCGTTCTTTGTAAGTGACAAAGGTAGAAAGTTCATGAGATCATTTAGACAGCTCATGATTGAAGGTAAGACTATAGCTGGTAAGAATATTGGTCCTCAACAGCTAAGGAACTCACTACTTTTGTTTAATGCGGCAATAGAAGCCTGCTATAACACAGATGGAAATGCTTCATCTGTAGGTCTTGCACTCAACACAAATAACATAATCGGTAACATACATACTATATTGGGTGGTCGTGAAGGAATCAAAGATGTTGATGAGTATGGTAATCCATACAAGTTTTACCGTGATCTTATCAAGTATCTCGGAGGAGATGACATAAACATGATCAAACTTGATGGTAACGATGTAAGCAGCTTCCTCTCAGGAGATGAAAATAGTGGTACTTCACCGGATGTAGTAATAGTTACACTTGTTGATTTTCCTGAAGGTGCTCAAGCCAGTGCTTACCTTAACAAACCTCAAAAAGTGAACTATCGTGGTGCGACTTATCAATTAGACTCTGCTATTGCTCGTGATGTCAGTCAGAATCACTTTTGTTGTGGAATAACATGTAATGGAAGGGAAATGTTGTTCGATGGTTCTGCATTTTCACAATTATCATCTCGGAAATGGAAGAGTTTAATTAACAAAGATCAAGAATGGCGACCAAATGGCAGTGATAAAAGCTGGAACTTCATGAAAGGGTATTCAATGCTTCTTTATTACCGAATCAACTAGGTGGTGCGCCTCCCATTAATTGATTCATCATCTCTAATCTTTCTCGTGTTTTATCTAGGTTACTGCGCTCAGTCATCCCATTGAAAAGATAGCTTGTAGCTGGAGCTTTCTCGTTCTTTTTAATTTGCTTGTATATGATGTCGATCTTTTCTACGACCGCCATTATAGTTCGCTTGTCATTCCAAATAGGTATCGATAGATCACATGCTTCAGTCAAGAGAGATATAGCATTATAAATAAGGTACTTACGACGTTTCTTTGTACTATGTGTAAATCGCAAGCAAAACATGTCTAATAAAGCATTCATAATCTTTGTTATCGTGGCATTGTTTTTCTCTCTAGCTCGTTTTTGAATAATCTCCCATATCAGCCATATACTGTCTTTCTGGTATTTATTATCTACTGATGGCCATGTTCTATATTCTGACACTAAAGGTGTCTTATTCTTCTTAGATATAGCATCAAACTCTATTAGCCATTCAAGCCAATAACATGCGTTATATCCATTTCTAGATTTGTCTGATAAGTGATAGGAAAACTCATTTATAGCAACAAACAACTCTTTTGGATCGCCTTCCCTAAATGCTAATGCTGCATAGCTAATATCTGGTGCCTTCAACTTGGTTGCTATAACTTGCATCGAAAACTCATCTGCCTTCTTGATCTTTACAGATTCAAATGCATGTTTCTTTCTAGAGTGACACAAGATAGCTATGATCTCTGCAAAAAGTCTTCTAATCTTAGTATTATTTCTAAGAGCCAGTTCATTGCCTACATAACCATTGCTGACAATATCTTTAAAAGTGTTCATTCTCAAAGAGATGTATAGAGGAAGCTTTGGACATCCAAGGTGTACATTTCTAGAGACGAATGTGATTATCAACTCCCATAGATCCACAAATTGTCCCGCACATATAAGCTCCGCACCCCAATAACATGCATCTTCAACCTTACCTTGTGCTAGTGTTGTTTGTAGCGCCTTTTTTACTTGTGTCTTTTTATAGTTTGAAAATGATTTGCCTCTGAACTCCGCTTGTGTCCTGACATCATTTATTTCATGTTCATCCATATACCATCAAACTACACAAAAAAAATAGCATCAATACATATACATGGCACGCGGCATTGGAGCTTCGTTATTAAGTATTTGGAAGAAAGCAACAACATTGGAAAAAGTATTTTATATAGCAGTCGTGGCAGTAGTTCTATATGTGATGGCAACTTGTGGTACTAAAACTATTGAAAACTTTGAACAAAGTACTAGGTTTATCACTAAGAAAGGGCCAGAATGTCTAGATGATTTCTATGTTAGTGTATACGATGACTTGCTATACAATAAAATCAAAAATGAATACGAAATTGGAGCTATAATTAACCGAACTGGACCTACTAGTCGTAGCAGAATCCTTGATATAGGTTCTGGTACAGGACATCATGTAGGCGAATTACATAAGCGCAATTTTAATGTGGAAGGTTTAGACTCATCATTGGCTATGGTTAAAAACGCTAAGACAAACTATCCAAATTGTAAGTTTTCGCATGGTGATGCTATGAAAAGTATTACATTTCCACCGGCATCATTTACGCACATAACGGTACTATATTTCACCATATATGCTATCAAAGATAAGAGAGGTTTCTTTCAAAACTGTTACAGCTGGCTTATTCCTGGTGGATGGTTAGTGCTACATCTTGTTGATCGTGACAATTTCGATCCTATTCTACCAGTCGCTGATGTATTTGTTGGTGGCGTCGATCCACAGAAGTTCTCCAATAATCGCATTATGGAGACAAGAGCTAGCTTTCAAAATCATAATTATAAAGCTAACTTTTCTATGGATGGTGATAATTCTTATTTAGATGAGACATTCTCCCACAAAAATAATGGTGAAGTCCGAAAAAATAGACATGTGTTTTACATGCCTACTCAAAAACATATTTTAGCATTGGCACAGGAATGTGGCTTCATTCTAAGTAGTGAAAGCGAGATGAAACGGGCTGGATATTCTAACCAATTTATCTATGTCCTCCAGAAGCCTGAATAAGTTTGATTTCGTACAAAACCTTCTACATGTTACATAATGTTATCTACACCATATCATTATATAGCATTATGCATTATCTTAGTGATCTGTGTGATCGCGATTTATATACGCCTCAAGTTTCAATTTTGGTCTATTCAACCAGTTTTTCATTTATGGGACTTACATCATTGGATTTTCACTAATAGAGTCATTTCATCCGATCTCCCTGAAATAAACAAGTACGTTAAGCTTCTAGATGTGCAGTCTATAAATGTAAAGGATGCAAGTGATGAACATCTAACAGATGTTTGCAATTTTATTAAAGAAAACTATCTTAGATCAAAGGTTGCTGAATACAATCCGGAAAAAAAGGATGTAGTGTCTTACCTAGACACTAATCTTGGTAAGTCGTTTATTAGTGTATATAGCAAAACAAAAAACTGCTTAACAACAGAAAAAGAATTACTTGGCGTGATAACATCAAGGCCATTATTCTTGAACTTCAGCGATGGAACAAGTATAGTTACGAACTATGTTGATAATCTCACTGTAAGAAAAGATAGTAGAAAACAGGGTATTGCTCCTAGACTTATACAGACATATGTCTACCAAACTCGTAGAATGGGTGCAAATCCTGTATGTTTTTTTAAAAGGGAGGGCGATATGACAGCCATTGTACCTTTAACCACGTTCCAGACTACGGGTTATTATACAAATAGTTTGCCAGTATTGAAGTTTGATGTGCCTAATTGTGCATTAGTGAGTATCAAGAAGACAAATGTTCAACCATTCATTGATCTCATGAAAACTGCAGAAAAAGATTATGAGTGCACTGTTAATACTGAGCTGACCACAGTACTTAGCTTAATAGCAAATGGCCAATTAGTTGTATACTGTGTCATACTAGATGGAGAAGCTGTTGCATGCTACGTATTCAGAAACACTCCTTCCGTCATGAAAGAAGATAAGGGCAACAGTAATATAGCAGAACTAATATGTAGCGTGAACAAAGCTCCTTTCGATGATATATTTTATGCTGGATATGTTATGGCCTGTAAGCGTCTAAAGAAGCGTCTAAATATAGATGTTGCTACTATCGAGCAAGTTGGAGATAATCGTAAACTAGCAGCTCTTAATGCAAGAAATGGAATAGCAATATGCACTTCATGTCCTACAGCGTTTTTCCTGTATAACTACTCTAGATACTCTATCAAACCTGAGAATATTATGTGTCTTTATTAATTATCTAGTATACTTGCCTGCCCTAGCAAATGAATCAAGGACAAAAATCATAAATACCCCTAAAAATGAGTACAGAATAACCTCTTCAGTAGCACTACCAGTTTTGAGTTCCCTCTGCTCTTCTAGAAGATGGATCATATAGTCAAGCTTATGAATCAGCTCATCTTGTGATGGTGAACCATTCGATGCTCTGTCGTAATATGGTACATGTTGACGATAATAGTCTTCACTTGCTAAAGATGGAAGATTTTGGAATGCTTCAGCAGACACCGGACTATCATTATGCATACTAGCTGGATGAGGTTGTACAACATTATCGCCATCACTATCTCTATCCCTAGTTCTTTGTACTCCTGCCGATTCTGGTAGTCCTGGAGGGGAAAAATCTGCCATATGTTCATCTCCGCCATCCATTGAGTCAAATCCAATTTCTTTCTTCATGCTTTCGATCTTACTATCAGAAGATGTATAGCGCTTAACAGTTTTATTGTGGGCTACTTTACTGTTGCGCTTCCTCTCTATAACACTTGAACCACCAGAATTATTATTATTATCATTATCACTATTTATTGGCGCTGCATAGAATGCTAAACTCATCTATAGAAAATTGAGATATTATATTTTGCTAAGCGTCCTCAAATCTTTATCACTACACTCACACTAAAATGTTGCTTATGTATATACATAATGAAACAACAGACTGAGCTTATTATACAACTTGTTGTCGGGATTCTTCTCTTGACTAGGCCTAGTGTCCTTGTTGATATGGCAAATACTCTTTTGGGAAGATTAGTCTTGCTTTTAGCGGTGGTTGGTGCTGCAATGCAATCTACTCTTACTGGTGTGCTGATAGCAATGCTTTTTATTGTTCTTAGTGAGACAGTATTTGAAGGTATGGAGAATAAGACAGATGCTGCTAAGAAGGACTCTGAAAATGTAGAAAAGAAGTCAGAAAAACTGGAGAAAGATGATGCATATCTATTAAAGTTTAGAAAAAGGCACTGTATTGAAAAGAATGGCAAACTACTTTTTGTTGATAATAACAAAAATGTAGTGAGTCTTGATCAAATAAAGAAGATGTATCCTAATATCAAGTTTGATGATGCTGCATGCAGTAACCCCTGTGATGAAAAGTGTGATCTTGTAATAACTTCGTATGATGAACAAATGACTACTGAAGAGCAACTAAGGCCTAAGGAATCCAGCTCTAAGAAAGTCGAAAGAAAGAAGGATGCCGTGCAGACAGGAGTCATACCCGAAGGACAATAATGTAAAGGTAATATACTAGAATGGAAATCACTACTGAATCATTGTCTTTTCTGATGTTAGCTATCCTCTTTTTAGCACTATCTAATATTGTTTTGAATAGAGATACAGAGGCTTTTCAAAACATGATAGACAGTTTTCACTTAAATAAAAACAAAATGAAGCGCAATGTAAGACAATCAATTGATGATACAACAGCTTATGTATCTGCTAATGTACGAGCAAGGATGAAGACATTAGGATTTTAATCTGCACATAAACTATATGATATCTAAGATAATCAACTCATTAAATGCTAGTCCATTCCTTGCTGGACTTGCCATGATTATACTTAACATCGGTTCAAAATATATTGAGATTGGATTGAGTAAGACACAAGAAGAGGCTATCCGAAACAGCATTGCTAGAGAAATATTAATATTTACTATTGTGTTTGTAGGTACAAAAGATGTAGTTATATCAATATTTATGACAGCTGCGTTTATTATTATGGCGGACTTCCTACTTAACGTAAATAGTCGTTATTGCATTTGTTCTTCATATTTGCGAAGAATCGCAATGGAGGTTGATCTGAATGATGATACTATTATAAGTGAGCAAGAAGAAGAGAAGGCGATCGAAATCTTGCGCAAAGCAAAAGATCAGAAAAAGAAAAAACAACAAGCACATTTTACTTCGCTTTTGCCATACTCTAGTGCGGCAAACCTCACAAACTAATTATTATATGTGATTTATCTTATCCACATATAGTAGTACAGAGATGGTTAGTTATCTTACAACGAATCTTGATATCGATGGAGACTACAAAGGTAATATAGTATTTACCCCAAATATGACTGATCGCACTATTAGCGCCACAAAAATATTCTTTCCTCCTATGTTCAAGCTCAGCAATTCCCTTATACGAGAGGCTATAGAAGATATAAGAGATTTGAAAGAAGCATTCGTATCACAAGTCATGTACATGAAGCTATCTAAGTACGCAACTGACCCAGCGAACGGTTACAAAAAGATAAGTATTCAAGATGCTGATAAGAGTGGTATAATATCAGATAATATGAAGTACCTATTAAACTTATGGATATCCAAAAATGGCAATATCATGATTAACAACAGAGTATACAATATCGTAACTGTAAGATTCATAAAACAAGGGGATGTTATCGGTCAACCTACAAACTATTCCCTGAATGCAAAAGTACGTGTTATACAAAAAGAGCGAGATGGAATGATTGCTAGACAGCGAATGACATGCGATGATAAGAGGGAACACATAAATGAACTATATAATAAATTGTTTGAAGATATTCTATTTAGCAGGAGCAGTTCCACTATAGATGAACGGCTGGCACCAACTATGATGACTAATAATTATGGACAAACTACTGGTAGAACACAGATTACACCGCCGACTGCAATTAATCAGTATCCATTTGCTCCTCCAAGAGGTATGTATGGCACACCTATTGCAATGCCAATGGCATTTGCTGTACCTGTTCGTGGTGGAAAAAAAGCTAAGAAAAACCGTCGCCGAAAAAGTTCTAAAAAGAAATCACGTGGCAAAAAGAAGGCACATACACGCAGGAGGCGTAGAAAAGGTTCTAAACGCACCCGTAGACAGCGTTAATTACAACCGAGTACATCTTTTCTGAAGCCACTTCGAAGATGAGTTGGTATATTTCGAAAGTCGATGAGGCGCTGGTTAAGCTCATAGCGCGCCTTAGCCTCTGTATCCTTTTGTATTTTCTTATTAAACTTATCTTGATCTTTGTATAATGATAAAGCAGTCTTTATGCCACACTTCGAGAACACACCTGGAATATCGTCACTCTTGTCTCCAGTAACGATTTTGCAGAATAGATCGCATTTAGCATCCCCTGTCGCATTTTTGCTAGTGGTTATATCTTTGTATTTGAGGTTGATTATCTTGAGATCGTCTCCAACAAGTTGTAGATAATCCATATCACTTGCGATGATCCGAATCTTAGCATCCTCTACACTTTCACGGATTCTTTCAACAGTCAAGGCAATACAATCATCTGCTTCCAATTGTGGATATTTGACAATAGCATTGACTCCTGATTCTTTCCATAGTGTGTCATATGCCATTTTGAAGAATGGTCCTCCAAGGAAACCATCATCCTTGTCACGATTTTCCTTGTAGCATTTTGTCAATTCCATACGCCATATGGTATGTCTAGGACAGTCCTTACCAACAATGATAATAGGATTTTCGATCTTTAGTTTCTTAGCGATCTCGGCTACCTTGGATTTGAAAGTAGACTGAAACTTTTCCACGAAATCTGGGTTTTCAATAGGATTACCAAGATCATCATCTGGCTTAGCTAGACCCCACCACTGCGTCAAAGCAAAGTATCTATAGAAGATATAATAGCTACCGTCTATGAGTATGAAGTTAGTCGGCATGATTATGTTGTGATACTTAATCATGCAGTATGTTTAAATCATTCAATTTTCCCATTTATTTTACAAAAGAAGGTATTCCAATATTACGGTGTAGTAGCAGTAATATCCATATCCAAGTCCAATATTTCATCTGCACCTCGTACCATTGCAGATAGAGATTGACCAATATGTTTTATATAGGTTTCACCATTTACTGCTAATTCGTTACATACACTAGCGGATATTGCAAGAGATAACTGGATCCTACAAAATGGTCTGCTAAGCTTAAGACCATATTTGAAAAGCATAACATTTATTCTATATATTGTCATTACATTCAACATTTCCTCTTCATTCAAACTGCTTTTAATTTCAGCAGCCATATCGGTATATAGTTTTTCTTTTGTTTCTTGTGTCATATTCTCATAAACCTCTTTCGGTGCAACTAGTTGATTTGCAATGACTTTCGCTGCAGCAACTGGCTCATTCTTATTGAAGCATTTATCAAAGAATTGATAGAAATCGTATTGTTCTTCTCTGGTAACGCGACCTACAATTCCAAGATCAATAATACCAATTTTCTTTTCACCATCTTCCTCCATAAAGAATATATTGCCTGAGTGAAGATCAGCATGATATAGTACATCGAATAATGCTGCCTTCAAACTGTACTGAGCTACTAATCGACCATAATCATTTTTGACAGAATCATCCAATTCTTTTAACCTCTTACCATAGAATCTTTCCATCACTATTGTATCAGAGATCTTTTCCGTAATATCAGGGTATACTTCTGGAATCTTAACATAGTCAGTATGTTCGAAGTTTTTCCGCATTTCAACAAGATTAGTTACTTCACAGCCAAAATCGATCTGTTTGTACATGTCTATTTCATTCTCTCTGAATACTGTTTCCAAGTTCATAACTCTTAGATGTGGTAACCAGGAGCTAAGCCAAACTAACAACCTCAGTTTGCCTATCGCTTCACGTAATCTTTCTTCGATGTCCTTCCGTTTGATTTTAATAACGACATCCTTGTCTCCTAATTCGCCATAGTAAACCAATGCGATCATACCTGATGCAATAGGTTGGTTGCCATTGGCTCTGGATATAGTTAACATATCGTCCGCCGGACGATCTTGGTTGATCAAAGATTCAATTGCATCAATGTCTGGTAGTTCGTCTGCGGTATATGGGACCTCATCATTAAACTTAGAGAGATAATCCATCTCTTTTAAGGTAAGCATATCTGCTCCCGAAGACAATGACTGGAATATCTTCGAGTATACGATATTATAGCTAGACAGAAAGGTAGCGATATTCTTAATACATTCCAATCTGTCACGACCGCATAGGTGACATATGAACTGCCATGCGATGAAAAATATCGTCCTAGCAGCTAGTAACGTAGAATCCAACATGTCGTATACCTTATAGTACGATATGTGTGTAAGTCATTTACCGTAAAGCTTCTAAAAATGTCTTGAGTCTGATGAATATCTTTTTCATAAGCAGTCCAGGTAGCTTTCTCATCATGATAGGCATATCTTCCTCTATTTCCAAAGTAAACTCATAAACTACGTCTACACAGTGTTTATCTATGAATGACAAAGAAAGTTCACTGTAACTATTCCTAACAGGAATACATTTGCTAGGAACTATAACAAAATCTGGTTTATCAATCTGTGTAGAAGTAAACTTATATGTATTATTTTCGACTTCAAGATGCGTCGATGAGCATACATACTTTTGACTAATACCAAACTCTGATCCGAATCTTTTAAGAACCATTCCCATTCTCATACATCTATCTGAATCCATTGAGAGGTTTAATCTCTCTACAACATCTTTATTAAGCTCTCCCATAAGCTCGAATAACTTGAATCCTACGGCTTGATGTGAATCATAATTATGATTTTTTAATTTGAAATGTAATCTGAATGTATCTCGTTCTCCCTTAATAATATAAAGTTCAACATCATGTTTATTACAAACCAGCTCTGAGTGTGAGGCGATTTCCATTAGTATAATTAATCAATCTATTTTAGTAGTTTAAACTAACTACTTTTGGATAAAGCTCTTCATAATGAAAGTCAATATCTAAATTATAATTATTGTCTCATTACCTATAACTAGGTATAGCCTAAAATATTTTAAGTTTTTCACTGTTTTTGAAAGTCAATTCGGATATTAGAGAATCTGGAGTCTGAAAATAGGGAAAATATTTTTGGGTTTTGAAAACGTGT
>MDTG01294509.1_pt1 | contig 11915 bp, 9 predicted proteins | sample 811421 | NCBI WGS metagenome assembly MDTG01 (sample SAMN05326645, study PRJNA326480) | marine metagenome | isolation source: seawater | place: Pacific Ocean: South East | collected 2011 | reverse complement strand
TTCGACATCACCGCAGGAATACGTCGAATACCTGACGCAGGAACTCCGCGGCATCGACTACGCACCCCTCGTCTTCATCAGCGCGAAGGAGAGCGAAGGGCTCACCGATCTCATGAAGATCGTGGTGAATCTCGAGCGTCAGGCGAAGCATCGTGAATCCACCGGAAAGATGAACCGGATCATCAAGGACATCATCTCCGAACGAGGGCCGTCCTCGAAGCTCGGAACACGGGCGAAGATCCTCTACACCGCTCAAGTCGGAATCTCACCTCCCACCATCGTCCTGGTGGTCAACAAGCCCGCCTTGTTCACCGCCGGGTACCGTCGGTATCTGATGAATCGACTTCGTGAGAGGCTTCCGTTCTCCGAGGTTCCAATCAGAATCGTGATCACGGAACGAAGCCGGATCTCACTTTCCGCGCTCAAGGGCGGGGACCATCGGATTCCCGTGACGGATGACATCGAGTTTGATGATGACACCGACGACCTCGACTCGTAACATGGGCTCAGCAAACCTTCACCCCGACACGTGCACCGGCCCGCGTGACGGGTTCAAACGACCTGACCGGTGACAGACCACTGACGAGCGCTTTCCACCGTGTGGACGGTTTGATTGACGCTCCGAGAACTCTGGGACGGTTTCTTTTGAAACCGCGGTGTCGTTGCCATGGAATTAAAGACGATTCGAAGTCAGTACACCTCCGGGGGCACCATCGCCCGCCTCCCGATGTTCGAAGAGGATGCCGATCCCGAACGCCGTGACGTGATGACGGATGAGGAGATCTATGCGAACAAGAAGCCTCCCACATCGATCGTGGTTCGCTACGGGGTCATGAAGCTGGTCGCCGAGTACCCCTATGACGGCCCCTCCAAGCCCGGATGCGGGAGCAAGCTGGTGATCCGCACCAATCGAGGTCTCGAGATCGGGGAGATGCTGACCACGACCTGCACGAATTCAGGGTGTGGAAAGTCGATCACTCGCAACGAGATGCTCGGCTACATCGAGAACTCCGGTGGAACGCAGTACCCGTTTCGGACCGATGGCAAGATCATGCGTGTGGCGTCGGTCGAGGACCTGAATCGTTGGAGCGAGATCCAATCCAAGGTTCGAGCGCGTAAGGCCGAGGTCGTGGGCATGGTCGCCGATGCCGGATTCGGTGACGCCATGAAGGTCGTCGAACTCGAACCGATCCTCTCCGAGGAACAACTGGCCATCTACTACACGGCCGAGGATCGTGTCGATTTCCGTGAGCTGGTCCAGAAACTGGCGAAGTCCTTCAGTGCCCGCATCGAGATGAGACAGGTCGGTGCGCGGGATGAGGCTCGACTGGTCGCCGACTACGAGAAATGCGGACAGCATTGCTGTTGTCAGAATTTCCTGAAGGTCCTCAAACCGGTTTCGATGCGCTCGGCGAAGGTCCAGAAGGCCACCCTCGACCCTCTCAAGATCTCCGGTCGATGCGGTCGACTGATGTGCTGTCTTCGATACGAGGATGAGACCTATTCCGAATTGAAGAAGAAGCTCCCGCACAAGAAGAGTCGCGTTGGAACGCCCGAGGGTCCCGGACTCGTCATCGATTCCAAGATTCTCGTCCAGCTGGTCCTGGTCAGACTGGAATCGGATGGACGTCAGATCGCCGTTCCCGTCGAGGAGCTCTGTGATCCCGACGCACCCATCGATCTGAGCAAGTCGGCGCACCGTGATCCGCTTCGCGGCATGCCCGTGGAGGAACTGCAGAGGGGATCTCGCTCGAAGAAACGCCGCAAGGGGTCGTCCAGGAAGTCGAAAGACGAACAACAGGAGGCTTATCGCGCCGCCTCTCAGTCCGAAGAGACCAGCCCCGGATCCGGAACCGCACGAAGCGGTGCCTCCGAAATCGGTGATCCGCCCGCCAAGAAGAAACGTCGTCGCCGACGGAAGAAGAAGAACGGTGACGGTGCCAGTGCGCCCACGCAGGGTGATTCGAGTGCTGGAAGCGTCGAAAACTCCTCCGAACCGGGCAAATCCACGGGGGCGGCGCCGAAGAAGAAGCGCCGTCGACGGAGACGAAAGAGATCAGGCTCCGGTGATCAGCCCCCATCCGAGACTTCGTGATCCAGGCACTGCTTTTCGAGGTGTGGCATGATCCCACGCGTTAGAATGCCCGCACATGAGCAGCTCCGATTCAAATTCTCCGATCGTTCCCGGTCAGCCGGTGGCACCCAAGACCGGTGTCACCGAGACCATGATGTCGCTCATCATGTCCTTCGTGCTGGCCATGACCGCTCGGGGTTTCATCATCGAAGGATTCGTGATCCCCACCGGATCGATGGCGCCGACGTTGATGGGGCAGCACGTGCAGTGGACCTCGCCCCAGACTGGGTGGGAGTATGCGATCGATGGAAACGGTTATCTGGGTCGATGGCAGCTCGCTGCTCAGGAGCTGTCCAAATTGAACGGACGTCTTTCGGCCATCAAGGATCCCGAACAGCGCAAGAAGGTCCGTAATCGCGATCTCAGGCGCGCGCTGATCGCCCGCTGGGATCCCATGTTCGGACTCGCCGGACCTGTCGAACGTTCCACACCTGAATCACGTCAACCACGGCCCTCCAACGGTGATCGAGTCATCGTTCTGAAATCTCTGTATCCGTTTTCCGCTCCCGAGCGGTTCAACGTCGTGGTCTTCAAGAACCCGACCGACCCAGTGGGCCCAACCCAGAACTTCATCAAGCGACTCGTGGGTCTTCCCGAGGAGCAATTGGCCGTGGTCGATGGAGATATCTTCACCGGCCGACCCGAAGCCCCGATCGAGTCTCTCAGAGTCGTCCGAAAGCCAGAATTCGTGCAAAGAGCGGTCTGGCAGTCCGTCTATGACTCGAGCTACATTCCCACCGACCTCGGTCGCTGGGAGGAGTCGTCGCAGACCAGCTGGTGGGGCGCACCGTTCATGCCGAAGTCCGGTGATTGGGAGATCGGTACCGATCGAACCTGGCGAACGACCACCGATGGCCCGGCCGTCCTTTCATGGAACCATGAGGTCTGGCCGATCACGGATTTCAACATGTACAACGTGAACAGACTGCCCAACGCCTCGGCATCACCATTGTCACGAGAACCTTTTCCGATCAGTGATCTTCGCATTGCGGGCGTGTTAGAGCCCGTCGGTGGAGAGGACTTTGCCGGGACCAGGCTGGAGATGAACACACGTGGTGTCGTCTTCGAGTGGTCCATCAGGAATGGCGAGGTCGGTCTCCGCATGAGTGATGAAGATGACGGCCGGGAGATCGCGTCCGTCACCGCGCCATTCGAGTTCTCCGGATCAGCATTCGAGATCGATTGCTGGCACGTCGATCAGAAGATGTGGCTGTTCATCAACGGCGATCTGATGCTCGAGCTCCCATTCAACGAGTGGTCTCCCGAGGAACGTTTTCAGGCCAGCTATCCCGACACCACTGTCGATACCTATCTGACCAATCCGACGATTCCAAGGCCAGAGGGTCCCCGAATCGACTGGTATTTCGATGGTGGCATGAACGTTCTCCGTAACGTCAGGGTGGATCGTGATCTCTTCTACCGGCCCACCATGCTCGACAATGCCAATCAGCGTTCACAGAACGGTCCCTTCGTTCGAGGGCTTGGTTTCGGTTCCGATTTCAGGAATCCCGGTCGTCTGGAATCAGATCAGTTCCTGATGTTCGGAGACAACAGTGCTGCCAGCCGTGATGGCCGGATCTGGGGTCGGCCGCACCCTCTGTCGGCTCGGTACACCAGTGATGACGCACCGTTCATCGTGCCACGGGACATGTTGATCGGAAAAGCGTTCAGCGTGTACTGGCCCGCACCGCTCGCACTCCCCGGAACCGATTCACGTTGGGTGCCTAATTTCGGAAAGCTCCGTTTCATTCGCTGATGCGGGCTCATTCATGTGGGAGACTCCGACCTTGGACGTGCATGCTGCCATTCGTGAACGACGAACCATTCACAGCTACCGCCCCGAACAACTCGAAGCGGGTGTTCTCGAGCGATCGCTCGATGCCGCGCATCAGGCGCCGTGTCATAAACTGACTTTTCCCTGGCGGTTCGTGGTGTGCGGCCCCCGTGCTCGCGAGGGGCTCGCGAACCTCGCGGTCTCACTCAAGTCCGCTGGCAGGACGCTTCCAGCGGAAAAGCTCACCGGGATCCAGAACAAGATCCTCGATCCGGCCGAACTTGTGGTCGTGACTCAGGTTCGCTGTGATGATGAGTTCCGCAGCCGGGAAGACTACGCCGCGTGTGCCTGTGCCATACAGAACATGTCGCTTTCTCTCATCGCGGACGGTGTCGGTTCCAAGTGGTCGACCGGTGGCCTGACTCGCGATCGGGGAACCTACGATCTGCTGGACATCGAGTCCGAAGTGGAAGAGATCATCGGTTTCATCTGGGTCGGGCTTCCAGCCGAGACCCCCACGGTGAAGCGTCCCGCCCTCGATTCCGTGGTGCGTCACACCGACTGACGATCGCCGGATGAGGTGATCCGGGTTTCAGGTTCGCGTGCCGGCGTAGAGATCGAACTTCAACAATCGACATTCGATGCCGCCATGTTGGAACGTGATTCTTTCGGCGGTCTTCAGACCGACCGAGCCGGCGAACTCGCGGCTGGTGAACACCCATCCGTCCCAGCCACCACAACTCTGCTTGAGGTAGTCTCCGATCCGGTTGTAGGTGGGTTCGAGTTCCTCGTCGACTCCCAGACGTTCACCGTATTCACCGTGGAGAATGATCGATCCCGGCTCCTCGGGCAGAGTGCCGTCGGCGAAGTCACAGACTTCGAACGTGATCAGATGATCGACGCCTGCGGTCACCGCATTCTTCTTGGCCGCGGAGACCGCTCGTGGATCGATGTCGCTTGCGATGATGGGCGCCGGTTTCTCGGTACGTTTTTCCTTCTTGGCGGCGGCCCGTGCCTGTTTCCAGGCGCCCTCGTCGAAGTTGCAGAGATGCTTGATCCCGAAGTTGCTTCTCAGCAGTCCCGGCGCTCGACCGGTCGCGATCAATGCCGCTTCGATCGCGAGCGTTCCACTGCCGCACATTGGGACCAGGAGCGGACGGGTGCCGTCGTAGTTCATCTGATCGAGCACGGCAGCGGCGATGGTCTCACGCATTGGTGCCTTTGAGGGCAGTCTGCGATAGCTGCGATCCGAGAGTTTCTGTCCTGCCAGATCAAGTGAGATTCGACAGAAGTCGTTCTGCCAGAACAGATGGACCACTGTGCGGTCTCCGTTGGATCCCGCATCCGGACGGTGTCCGTGCACCGACTGCATTCGATCGACGATCGCATCCTTGAGTCTCACGTTCGCGAACATCGTGTTTCTGATGGTTTCATTCTGGATGTGCGAAACGACGGAAACATACCCATCGTGGGGGATCACACGTTCCCAGGGAAGACGGACCGCGGATTCATACATCTCATCTGCATCCGACACTTTCAAGTCGGCGAACCTCTGCAGGAGGTGATACGCCGTGCGCAGTCGGAGGATCAGACGCATCGCATCCGCCATGGTCCCCTTGATTTCGACTCCGGTATGGTCCTTCGACGTGATGTCATACCCGAGCGACGTGATTTCTCCCGCGAGATACCCGGAAAGGCCGGGTGCGCAGGTTGCCCGCATCAGTCTGGGCGGGTCTTGATCGACGGTGGTCTCGTCTCGCGTGTCGGCGTTCGAATCCTGAAGCATCCTAATGTCCCATCTTTCCGTCCATGCCCTTGTCCATCTTGCCTGCACCGGGATTTCTCATCCCATGAGCCGGCCGTGCGGGTGTCAGTTCCTTCTTGAGAGCCTCGATCTTTTCGTATGCATCGAAAGAACGCAACTTCCATTCGAAGATCGAAGGCGATTCCACGGTATCGATCGAATCTATCAGCTGAAGGAGTCTGCCATGGGGTCCTTCGAGTTTCTTGAGATCCTGCTCGCTTGGCTTGAAGATGTGATCAAGTGAATGAAGCTCGCCTCGCCGACCGTTCGTACGGAACTCGAATCTCGGTGATCTGAGTGGGGAGTTCCCCTGAGCCGGTCGTCCGTCTTTGTAGAACTGCGCGAGAAAAAGACGGTCCTCCGACCATCCTCTGGCAAGTCGTCGTGCCAGCTCCCGGTTCTGCATGCCGAACGTCTGGATCGTATCAAGCACATCCGCGCCACGGAGCATCGTCCCGGTCATCTTCCAGTTGAGCAGATCCTTCCCCCGGCATCTCTGGAGTCGCTCCTCGAGTTCCGGAACCATGTCCGATCCGACAGCCTCGCTCTTCACCGCCAGTTCCAACAGCTCAGCGGTCTCCTCGAGCAGTCCGGTTGCGGCCATCTGGCCCGTCAGATGACTTCCATCCGCGATGTGAATCGCGATACCCAATGCACCGAGCAGTGATTCCGAGACTTGTTTGCTGGTGTCGAGTCCATCTTCATGTTGACAGATTCCAAGTGCCGCTTCAGTCAGCAGCAGTCGTCCCGCCGCCTGCATCCCGCGCACGTTCGGGCCTTCCGGGGTGGATTCCATCTTGAACATCATGTACTGCGCGGATTTGTCGATGCATCGACGGATCTTCGCCGCTCTCAGCATGGTCGTGCGGATCGGTCTCAGCATTTCGAAGACGGATTGCAGTTGCGTCCTCATCGACTCGGGTAGTGCATCGCACGAACCAGACGCCACCATGATTCGCCGTGCCATCTCCATTGTCTGCTGGTCTGACACGCTGATCCGACCAATCCTGGGCAGGCATCGTTCATACAGCGTCATGGCATTGCCGAAGTATCCCGGGTCGGTGCCTCTGGTGATCTGGCGTAATGATTCCGACATGTCGTCGTGGAACTGCTTCATGCTCACCATGGTGAACATCATTCGCTGCCATGGTCCCAGCAGGATTCTGGCCAGAGTCCCATGGTTGTCCATTGCCACGTCATCCATGATGCGGCTGATCCGCTCTCCACATTCTTTCATGTCCGAGAGTTCGACCGCTTCGTCGAGCATCACACAGACCTCTCTCATCTTCTCCAGTTCCGTCGAGTACGCCTCCGCACCCAATGTTTCGAAGAACAAGCGGTCGGCATCGTTCGTTCCGAGCAGTGATCGCATTTCGACATCACTGCCGTCCACGAAATACTGGGAACTCTCCTTCAGCATCTCGTACTCGCCCAGCAATGCGCCACGAAATCCGTAGGGGTCCAAGTCGGTATGCATGGTTGCCATCCGAAATGGCATCGCGCTCGACGCATCAAGGCGTTGTTCCGTCATCGCCTCTTCGAGGATGTTCAATGCCATCACACCAATCGAAGCACCGACGAGTGCACTGATCGCGGTCCGGTCGCTTCGAGTGACCGTCGCGAGGCGAAGCATGTCCACCAGCACGAATCTGGCTTCCTGCCAGTCGTTTTCTCGTATGAGAATCTTCGCCTTGAGGGCGAGAAGACGGGCGAGGGTCCGAAGCGGGCTGAGGTGGGGGAGCAACGTGCCGATACCAGCCGAATGATCGATTCCAAAATCGAAATACTCGGAGTCCAGCGTCGTTCGAACGTCATCCATCAATCGCTCGGTGAGTTCGAGGCGTCTTCTCGCAACTTCCGATCGCAAGGCGTCCTCTTCATTGATCAGATCGTCACCATCGATCAGCAGAAGATCCTCGTATGCAATTGCGAGATCATCGAGCTCCCTGTTCGCTCTGAGGGTCTTCATGACTTCGATAAGTCTCGAGGCACCGTTCTTCGAGTCATCAACAGGTGACAGTGAGTCATCAAGTCCCTCATTGAAGAGCCGGACCTGTTCCTGCCACTCTTCCGAGCTGGGACGTTCGTACTCCTGGCCCGCAGCCGTGGACGCCGCTGCGAAGACACAGAGTGAGAGGATCAGAAGATGGATTCCATCGGCAACTCGAATCATGGCTGGCCCTCCAGAATATCCGACGCGTCGGTCGTCTTTCGCTGGATCAACACCATCAGAAGGAAGGTGAGACCGCCCAGTGCGAACGGAATCAGATAATAGATCGCTCTGAACGTCAGAAGCATCGCGAACACTTCGGACTGCTTGGCTGCGATCGGAGCGAGTACGACGAGCATGATGCCTTCAAACACACCGATTCCACCCGGGACAGCCGAGAGCAGTGAGATGAACTGGATGATCGCGAAGATGCCCACGAAGGAGAGCCAGTCCATCCCGTCATGACTCGGAAGCAGTACCCACAGAACGGACGCCACGATGCAGAGATCCGCACATGAAACGACGACCTGGAGCAGGCCGGTGAGGGGTTTCGGGAGTCTGAAATCATGTTTGCGAATTCGGATGGTTCGTTTGACGGTGATGAGCAGGATGAACCATGTCATGATCAGGCCGAGAAGCACCGTCGGGATCGTGTACCGAATCCATGGGTGGGCAAGCGTGTCACCGACATGCGGGATCCCCGCAAGCGTCTTCGCCAGTCCGCCGCCTTCGAAGAGAAACGCAAAGGCTGCCGTGCAGGACAGCCCCAGGTAGTAAGTGAGGACTCCAAATCCTACGATCTCACCGATGCTTCCCGCTTTGACGTTCCACCTGGGGTAGATCCGAAGCCTCAGGATGCCTCCAACGACCACGGCATGTCCGGTGGTGTTGGTGATGCTGTATCCGAGAAGACCCGTTCCCAGCGGCTGCCACCATCGAAGAGGAAGCTTGAGGTATTTCGCGGCAACCAGGTCGTAGCAGGCCAGTGCGAGAAGCCCGGGAACGACCAACGCCAGTGCGGTCAGAACCTTCGTCGAGGGAATGCCCCTGATGTCCGAGATGATTTCCGAGAGTGAGTGCGCTCGAAGTTGCAGATAGATCACGGCACCTGCGAAACAGAAGACGGCAACCGTGAAAAAAGGCGACAGGCGATGAAGGCTGGGTAGTTTCCGTTTCACAGGGTCAAGGATATCGGTCTCCCTGTACTTTGGGGATTTAGTTCTTGCGTCAATCTCTCGACTGAGTGAGTATTAACTGATTCGCGCCATCTCACCCACAGGTCAGGGCATCCTTACGACATCCACAGTGGAGTCCAGCAGAATGATTCGATCACCAGGTCTTTCGCTCGTTTCATTCGCAGCTCTTCTCGGTTGCCTTTCGAGCCCTGCAAGTGCACAACAGTTCGTCGAGGAGACGGGCAGGCTTCCAAGTCAGTCCTTCTACTCCAATCAGCTGTCCGCCTGTGATTTCGATCTTGATGGTGACATGGACTTCGTGGTCGCAGATGGTCAGGGCTACACCTCCCAGGGCTCGGCACTGCAGGTTCGTCTGTATGTCAACGACGGAACGGGGCAGTTCACCGATGAGTCGAGCGCTCGCGCCGCCGGCGTCACTGGATGGTTTCGTGGTGTCGAGTTCGGGGACTGCGATGGTGATGGTGACCCCGACATGATCCTCGCCCAGGATTACTTCACGGCACCGGTGTTGCTGATCAATGACGGCAATGGATTCTTCACCGATGAATCCGCGACGCGCCTCCCTGCCCAACGGCTCTCGTCCGCGCGAGCTCAGTTCGCCGACGTCGACCAGGATGGGGATCTCGACCTTGCATTCTGTGATTCGGGCACATCGAGTCGCTTCGGTTCGAACGGGCGAACGAGACTCCTGATCAATGATGGGAACGGGTTCTACCAGGATGACACCGATGCTCGGATGATCGGTGGAAGCACCATGTCGCAGCAGATGGATCTCCTGTTCTTCGATGCCGACAACGATCTCGACCTCGACATGTACGTCGGAACTCGCAGCAGTGGCAGCGCCAACAGCAGCCGGCTCTGGACCAATGACGGAAAGGGCTTCTTCACGAGCAGCCTGACCGCCGGTGGTGATTACTCCGTCTACAGCTACGACGCAGGAGACATCGATGGTGACGCGAGACTCGACCTGATCGGTGCCAACGGAGCCTCTGGGAACCGTGAAAAGCTCATCAAGAACAATGCTCCCGGTTCATGGTCCGATGTCACGACATGGATCTCTCCCAATCCGGGTGCCGATGACAATGACAGCAAGTTCCTTGATTTCGATGATGACGGCGACCTCGATCTGGTGATCGCGGTTCTTTACGGATCGCGCGAGCGCATGTACGTCAATGACGGAACCGGTCAGTTCACCGAAGACACCTCACTGATCAGCGGGGTTTCTGATGCCACTCTCGACATCGCCGTGGCGGATTTCACTGGTGACGGTCGTGCCGACATCATCACCGTGCAGGGTGAAGGTGGCAGTTTTCAGAATCGTTTCTATCGCAACACGGGTGCTTTCGACACCCGCGCACCTGTGATCGCCGTCGCCGGCATCTCGGAAGCCGACGAGTCCGGTCGCAGAGGTGTCCTGGCCCGGATCACGGACAGCTACACCTCCGACCGAGGATTCGATCCGGGTTTCGTCAGGGCCGAGATAAGACGAGCTGGAGAGAAGGTCCAGTCGCTCGACATGGTCTGGGTAGGAAATTCCATCTGGCGAGCGGATGTCATTGCGCCCGAGTGCAGCCAGGCCTTCGAATATCGAATCATCTGTTCGGACCGAAGTGACAACATCAGAACGGGGGAATGGCTCCAGGCCGACCTCGGAGGCAGTGCGCTTGCCGGGGACCTCAATTCAGATGGATGCGTGGATGGAATGGATGTCGCAGTGGTCCTGGGATTCTGGGGCTCTACCACCCAGCCATGTTTCGATCTCAATGGGAATGGGGCCGTCGATGGTGGTGATCTGAGCGTCGTGCTGGGCAGTTTCGGGAAGTGCCTCTGACCCACGGCTTCCTTTGCGAGTTCGACACATCCCCTCTGGTGGGCACCGGAGAGGCCCCTGATGCCTCGACCTCACCCCCCATCTCAAAAAACAGAACACCGCGTACGCGGTGTTCTGATCTGCATTCTTCGAATTCAGAGTCTGCTGAAGCAGCTGTGCCCGAACGCCCTCGAACTTCTCGAGGCGTTCAAGTCAGCTTCTGATCAGCGTCGTCGATCCTGACGTGCTTCCGCCTCATTGATCTTGAGGGGGCGTCCGCCGAAGTCGGTGCCGTTGAGGGCATCGATGGCCTTCTGGCCGTCTTCGTCTGCAATTTCGATGAAGCCGAAGCCGCGGGAGCGGCCGGTTTCACGATCGAGGATGACACGGGCGCTCTGGACTGCGCCGAATTGACTGAAGAGATCGGAGAGTTCCTGGTCTCCAGTCGTGAAAGGAAGGTTGCCCACGTAAATGTTCATTGAATCACCTAAAGCTGAAAAGTCGCAGTTTGGAGCTCGCGAGCTCTTCTCTGCGACTGATCAGAAGATTCTCGTGACGATGAAGTACTCCGGAATGATTCCCGGAGATCATCCGATGCACATGGCATCAACTCGACGAGTGCCGAGCCTGGTTCATGTTGTCAGAGGGACTGGAGAACTGCGCTCAGTTCCTCGAAGCAGAAGTCAGCGACGTCGGTCCTGACGTTCCTGTGCTTCGTTGATGCGAAGAGGGCGTCCGCCCATGTCGGAGCCATCAAGGGCTTCGATTGCCTTGCGTGCGTCTTCGTCAGCCATTTCGACGAATCCGAAGCCGCGTGCACGACCGGTTTCGCGGTCCATGATGACGCGAGCGCTTTGAACGGCACCAAACTGGCCGAAGAGATCTGAAAGTTCCTGGTCGCCAGCTGAGAAGGGCAGGTTGCCCACGTAGATATTCATAGGAATCACCGAAGCTAAAAAGTCGCAGGGTTGAAGATTACGAGACGCCTCTCTGCGACGGCAGTCGGCTCGTCAGAATCCGGCGGGGCCGGTGCGGTTTTATACTACAGAAACATGCGAACGTATGTTGGGTGAATGATCAAGATCATTGGGACTGAGAAGCGCTCTAGGGTACGATAACTCTCATGAAAATCGACTTTCGACTGGATGGGCGTTCCGCTGTTGTCTGTGGTGCCACTGGAGGCATCGGGCAGGCGATTTCCGAGCGC
>MDTG01147027.1_pt1 | contig 11915 bp, 10 predicted proteins | sample 811421 | NCBI WGS metagenome assembly MDTG01 (sample SAMN05326645, study PRJNA326480) | marine metagenome | isolation source: seawater | place: Pacific Ocean: South East | collected 2011 | reverse complement strand
TTGCGGTTGGGCATGAAGCTAAAAAAATGCTTGGAAGAACACCTGGAAATATTAAAGCCATTAGACCTTTATCAGAAGGAGTCATTGCTGACTTTCAAGTCACTGAAAAGATGCTTCAACATTTTATAGCAAAAGTGCATGAACAAAGATTTATTAAACCAAGTCCCAGAGTTCTTGTTTGCGTACCTTGTAGATCTACTCAAGTGGAAAGAAGAGCTATCAGAGAATCTGTCCTAGGTGCTGGAGCAAGAGACGTAAAATTAATTGAGGAGCCCATGGCTGCAGCTATAGGTGCTGGTCTTCCTGTAGAAGAGGCTAATGGAAATATGGTTGTTGACATTGGAGGAGGGACTTCTGAAATTGCAATACTTTCTCTCAATGGTGTTGTATATGCTGAATCAGTTAAAATCGGCGGGGATCTGATGGATAGTTCAATCACTTCTTGGGTTAGAAGGAATTATGGCTGTGTTATTGGTGAATCCACAGCAGAAAAAATTAAATATACTGTTGGCTGTGCGTCTCCTGATTCTGAAGATATGGAAATGAATGTAACCGGACGTAATTTAGCAGAGGGAATTCCTGAAACTTTTACACTAAAAAGCTCTCAAGTATATGAGGCTATGAGAGACCCTTTATCTGGTATGGTGAGAGCTATCAGAAACGCTCTTGAACTTTCTCCGCCAGAGCTTGCTGCAGACATAGCTGAAAGAGGCATTGTTTTGACCGGAGGAGGCGCATTAATGAGAGATTTAGATAAATTAATTTCTTCCTCAACTGGAATCCCAGTTATATGCGCTGAGGACCCATTAACATGTGTTGCAAGAGGTGGAGGGAAGGCTTTAGAGATTATAGATAAGTACAATATCGATTTACTTTCAACAGAATAATTAATTAAATATGGCGAGATCTACGCCTACATATACTCCAAAAAGAAATTACGCAATTGGCTTATTTCTCTCAGCGTTATTATTGTTCAGTGATATTAGCTACGGAACCTTTAATCCTGTAAGAGGATTTGTCAATTCTTCAACTATCTATATAAAGACAATTTCTATTGGCATATTCGAAAATGTAATCAATACATTTTCTTCTTTCCAACAAAATAAAAACCTCATCAAAGAAAATAAAAGATTAAAGGAAAAAATTCTTCAAATTAGAATAGAGGACTTTATTAATAAAAAAGTAAATCAAGAGAAGCTTCAAACTATTGATTTTAAAGAAAATTATTTAAGCTTATTAAAAAATAATAATATTGATATATACAAAATAGCTTCTATAGATCTTCGAAACTATCTTTGCTGTTCAACACATAGAATTTATCTGAAAAATAATAATAATTTTTCACCAGAGAAAAATCTTCCAGTCTTTGCTGGCGAATCATATGTAGGCCAAACAAAGGCTACATATCTAAATTTTATTGAAGTAATACTTTTTTCAGATACTAGTCACGTTTTACCAATTAAATCGGATTCCTTTTACTGTGATGCCAGAGGCAAAGGTAAGCCAATGTTAATTTCTTGCAAACTCAATAAAAATAATGAAGATTTGAAAAATCAAATAGGAGATGCTGTTTATACATCTGGTCTAGGCGGTGTTTTTTTGAAAGATGTGAAAATTGGATTTATTTCAGCTATTACTTCATTTTCGCAAAGTGAGATCGAGATTTTGATAACCTTGAAAGCTAATCCATTAGAGGAAAATTTCTATGGAATTATGAGCAAAGATGTTGATGAAATTTAGCAATCACCTAATAATTCTTTCAACTATTATTTTTGGATTTTGGTTAGATGATTACTTAAATTCCTTAACAATAAAATTTTTTTTGGAATTAAATTTCGGTTTTTTAATTTTCACATATTGGATTTTTGCAATGCCAGAGAAATTGCATAGCTCAGCTGCATTATTTTATGGATTGGTTTCTGATTTATTTTTTTCTCATGTGATTGGTTTCAACATGCTTTTTTTTACCGCCACTTCTTACATCATTCACTTATATGTTTTTCGTTTCAGAATTTTTTCTTATTTTCAGCTGTCAGTTTTCTTTTCAGGATCATCTACATTTTATATAGCTTGTAAGTACCTTTTGCTTTCTCCCTATAATTACTCTTATCTTGTCTTGATAATTAGCTTTTTTATTAATGCAGTTTTGTGGGTAGGGCTTTATTTGATTATGAGAGCTTTTCGAAGAAGCATTTTTTCAAATTTATAGATCATGAAAAAATTATTGAGCATCTTTACAATATGCCTGAGTATTTTGAGTTGGGTATTCTTTCTATTTCTAAGTATTTTGGCATTTTCTCCTTGGAACTTAATTAAAAGCATTGATAGATATTTTCTTACCAACCATTCAATAGAGTTTTCTGAACTTCAAAGTTCTGGAAATATATTAAATAGGAATTTAATTTTTAATAATTTTTACATTACGCACAATGATAGTGTTCTAATTCAGGCTAAAGAATTAGAGCTAGGATTGTCCTTGAAGCCTCAAAAATTTTTAAACTTTCTTAATATTCACCGCATACTCATAAAAGATGGTTTCCTCGATAATTCAAATATACAAACCAGCAACTATTCTCCAATTTCATTATTAAACCTTAGTGATGAAGTTTCATTATCATTTGAAAATTTTATATATCAAAAAGACGATTCAATATTTGAAATCAATGGCGATCTTTTTGGAGATTTATTAAGATCAATTTCTGGCCAGCTTAGCTTTTTACATAACAATCAATTGAGCACTATTGCTGTGAATAGTTTCGAAGGTTCTTATCTTTTCTCACTAAATTTGCATCCATATGAGTGGCTCAATTTCATCCCCACTTTAAATGCTTCGCCTTTTAAAGATTTGAAATTTCAAATCAATGCGCTTGGTGAATTACAGGAAAATCAGTCAAATATTAAAGGTTCTTTTAGCTCAAATAGCTTATTTTCACAATCTTTTTTAATCAATCAGAACAAAGGAGCTTTTCATTTCCAGTCAAAAAAAGATATTGGCACATTAACACTAACTAAATTTCTCCATCCATTAATAGATGAAGAACATCCAATTCAAATTAATCTTCAACAAAAAACTTTAGCTGCTCCAACATTTTTTCTTTCACCTCAGATTCTTGAAAGTGAGAAATTAAAGATTGCTAATTTAATTGTTGAAAATTTTTTCATATCACTAGATGCCTCTCGTCCAAAATATTCTGGATTTATTAAGGATGTAGATTTGTATGACATTTATTTTGATGAAATCAACAATCTTAGTGGAGACTTTTCTGGTTATGGTAACAATATAAGATTTTCTTTAAATTCTAACTCATCAATGCTGAAAAATTTTAATCAAAACTTTATTCCAGTATTAATTCATGGAGAAGGAAATTTTTCTGGTTCTGCTTTTGATCTTAAAGCTCAAATAAAAAATAAATCTTCTCGGATTGATCTCGCATTGCAGGTTAATCCCAAACAAATTAATCCTATATCTGTTGAGTTGAAAGGATATGATATCTCGAAGGACTTAATTACATTTTCATTTCCTAAATCTTTTAAAGGGATAGGTTCTTTTATTGATACCAGCATCAATCTTGGGATTAAAAACTCAATTTATTTAAATTATTCTTTTCCTAGTAATGGGATTAGCAGCAATTTAAAAGCAAAAATATTTATTAATGAATCAAAATTATTGTTTAAAGAGGACTCATCAATTGAATTCACTAGACCAATAATTGAGGCTGATAGTAAAAATCTATATTTTTTTTCTCCCTCAGGCAAAGCAACAAATTTCTTCTATTATGATGCTTACGGATTAATTGATTATAAAACTCAAAAGCTAAGCTTTTATTCTTTTCATGATATGAAATCACTTGATCTTAAGAAGGCATTGAGCATTGAAGAAGAAAGTCTGAACTTCCCAGATCTTCAAGCTGAACACAAAGGCGAAATTAAACTATCATCTTTGAAATTCAATAATGCTATTTCAATCAAAACAAAAAGTTTTTTTATACCAATATTAGATTCTTATGAAATTCAATTTGATAAGGCAAATATTTTCATTGTTGACTTAGATTCAATATATGGATTGTTACCATCAACATTTATGAACGAAGAAATGTCTGTAAATCTTTTTGGAACTGGCCTAACTAAAAAGTATGATTTAAATCTTTCTGGAAAAATAAAACTAGATTCAGAAAAATTTATTAGAGATTCATCATTTCTTCAGGTTACCGGCAATGAGCTTTTTAAAATAGATCTTAATATTCAAAAAGACTCTCTACCAATATTAAAGGTAAATTCTGATCTAAAAAATATAGAGCTGAAATCGTCGATAAATGAGCTTTCAAAAAATAAATTAATACGATTACCTACTGAAATTTCAATAATTAATTTTTTAAATCCATCACTTGAAGTCAGCAATCAAAAAGTAGATATGTATATTAGAGACCTTAGCAAATACGATGGATATATTTCAATAGGTAAAAAACTACCACAAAACTATGTGTATTTTAATGATGAGCCTGGCTTAAATATATATCTTTATTCACAATTTGTTGATGACAATCTGTTAACTTCTTTATTGTCTTCTAACAGTGGATCAGCATCGATAAAAATTAATAAACTGGCTTTTGATATTAAAAATTTCGAATTTTTTAATAACAAATTTTCTAATCTTTCTGGTTTATTTGATATCAAAAATTCAGAAATTAAAGGTGATTTCACTTCAGATAGGCTTAATTTAAATTTTAAGATGGATCAGACTGGTTTTATGAGAATAGAGATTAATGACTCCATAATTCCTGATATTGAATTCCTAAACCCTTCACAATCACGCTCTGATATTGGAATAAATTCAAGATTAATAGTAAAAAATTCTTCTTTCAGCAAAATCAAGATAAAAGATCTTGACGTCTATCTTGTAAATAATCAAAAGAATTTCTCAGCTAATAATATTAAGCTTTCTTCGAATCTAATATCTATTAAGCCGTCCAAAAACTCCTCAAGTGCATATTTTTCTGTAGATAAGTTAATGCCTCTTTACAAAATCAAAGGAGATTTTTTAATCAAAGATTCAAACAAAATATTATATTTAAAAGATTTTGTAGATTTTTCCTATTTTAATGGGTCTATGAATCTTCAATGGAAAGAGCTATCAACTCTCAGTCACATTGAAGGAGATGCCAATTTTATTTTGAAAGATTTGTTAATTAAGGATTATATTAATGACTCAATGGCTTTTAATTTGCTGGGTGTTTTGAATCTAAGGAATATCCTTGGAAAATTAGCAAACTTAGACCTTTCAATTGATGAGTTTACATCTATGCAACTAGGAAGGGTTCAGGGAGATCTATTGTTCAGTAAATCAAAGCTTCGGCTTGCGTCACCTTTATTTATTGAGACAAATACAGCAAAAATGAGGTGGGCTGGTCAAATTAATAAAAACTTTAAAAACAATTTAGAGGATTTAGATCTTAGCTTAGATTTGAGAATTCGAGTTGGAGAAAATCTTCCATGGTATGCTGCAATACTTGGCGGACTACCAGCTGTCGCTGGCTCAGCAGTCATAAATGAAATATTTGAAGAAGATATAAATAATCTTACCAATTACCAATATGAAGTTATTGGTACGATATCAGATCCAAAACTAGAAAGAGTTAAACAAGAAATAAACTAGCAAGACCAAGAAAAGAGAGAAATCCTATGACATCAGTCACAGTTGTTACAACAACGCTGCCAGCAATCGCCGGATCTTGATTAAATTTTCGTAAAATTATTGGTATAAAAATTCCTGCAATTGCTGAAAATATTAAGTTTATAACCATAGCTATACAAATAAGGGTTGAAATAACAATATCATTAAACCAGAGATATGTAATACCACCAACTAGCATGGATAAGAGGATTCCATTTACTATTGATACTGCTATTTCTCGTTTATATAACCACTTTAGATTAGATTGATTAATTTGTTGCAAAGTTAAACCTCGAATCATAATCGTCAAAGTTTGAGTGCCAGCAACTCCTCCCATGCTTGCAACAATAGGCATAAGAATAGCCAAATATACTATTTGATCAATCGTTGCTTGAAATAGACTGATGGTAATGGATGCTATGAAAGCTGTCATGAGATTAATTGATAGCCACATAATTCTACTCCTAGCAGCTCTCGCTGGCGCAGCAAATGTGTCCTCGGCAATTCCTGCCATTCCAAGAAAATTTTGATCTGCATCTTCCATGATTACATCAATAACATCATCAATGGTTACTCTTCCAATTAATCTTGATTTATCATCTACTACTGGTGCTGACACCCAATCATTTTGTTCAAATAATCTTGATACATCCTTGTCATTCAAATACGCATTTAACGGCTGAGTTTCAGTTTCCATTAGTTCTCTTACGTTGAGACCGGGATCTGACACAACGATTAAAGAAATTGACAATGATCCTAAATATTTATTTTCTCTAGAAACAACAAAGATTTGATCAGTATTTTGTGGTAACTCTCTTTGAGCACGAAGGTATCTCATTACTACTTCAAGATTATGATTTGGCCTGACACTTATAATATCTGTGTTCATGAGCCCACCAGCTGAATTCTCAGGATATTCTAAAGCATCCTCAATTCTCTTCCTGTCTCTATGCGACATTGAAGATAAAATATTTTCAGCTTTTTTATCTGGAAGTATTTGAAGAATGTCAACAATTTTATCAAGTTCTAAGTCACCTATTATAGTCATGAGTTCTTCTGACGAAATTTCTGAAATAAGCTCTTGTTGGATTTCATCATGTAACTCCGCAATGATCTCACCTTCGTCTTGAGTATCAATCAATGACCATAAAAATTTTCTTTCTTTAGGCGGCAAGGACTCTATACTGTGGGCTACTTCAGATGGCTGCATGCCAGATAAAATTCTTTTAATTTGGTTTATGGAGGGCTCAACTTCTTGATTCTGAATTCTTTTAAGTAGGTCTTCAGAGGAGAAGTGGTGAGGAGTATTCTCATTCATACCAACAATTCTAACTCAGTAGATTATGAATTATCTATTTCGTGAGCTCGGTAGATTAATTTTTTTTCGATATTTTGAAATTGTTCTTCGAGCTAAATTAAATCCTCGTTTATTAAGTAAATCTGAAATCTTTTGATCACTCAATTTTTTTTCTTCACCATCGACTATGTTTTTAATTTCCTCCATCAATTGCGTAGGAGTAACTTTTCTTGTTTTAGATACAGAACTAGCTAAAAGTGATTTCATGGGAAAAGAACCTTTGGGCGTTTGTATATATTTTGATCTCAAGATCCTAGAGACAGTTGAAGCGCTAATCTTTAACTCTTTAGCAAGCTCAATATTTGATATAGGCGTTAATTCAGCAGATTTATTTGATAAAAAATCTGCCTGCATTTTACAAATCAATTTACCTACATTTATCACAGTTTCGTTTCTTTTATTGATTGCCCTAATCAACCATTTTGCTTCCCCAATTTTTTCCTTTAACTCTTTGTTCGCTTTATTTTTTTTATTTTTAACTAATTTTTCTAAGTCTTTATCAAGTTTTATCAGAGGAAAGTTATCTTTTTTAAATTCGACATGAAAATTTTGATCACTGACTGGGATAACTTCCAAGTCAGGTTGAATAATCTGTGAAGATTCAAATTTCAAACCTGGCGAAAGATCACATTGCTTGATTTTTTTCAGAATAGATTCGACGGTATTCTCGGAGTAATGCCTAGCTAGATGAGATTTAGCATCTTCAAAGTCAGAATATTGAGGGTTAAATAGAATTTTATTAGCAATCTCTAATTCCTTGACTGGAATTTCTTGTTTCTTTAATTGTATATAAATTGTTTCCTTAAAATTTCTTGCACCAACACCAGCTGGTTCAAGATCATGAATCACGTTAATTAAGACATTTTTAATTTCCTTTATAGAAAAGGCGTACTCCATAAGCTTCTCTAATTCATCAAGATCTATTAAAAGCAATCCATTTTCCTCTAGAGATTGAATTATCACTAATGCAATTTTTCTTTCCATATCATTTAGCTTAATGTCATGTAATTGACTTACAAGATGATCTTGCAAAGTTAATTCATTAGGCAAATTCTCCAAAAGATCTATATTATCGAAGCCTGAAACTGACTCATGTTCAAAATCTTTTCTAAGGAAAGGATTTTCCTCTATCTCATTATTAATTTTATTAATAATTTCATGTCTTGAAAGTTGAAGAAGGTCTATTGATTTTTTTAATTGTGGAGTTATCGAAAACTGCTGATTTTGTTTGAATTCTCTTACAAGCTTTATTGCCATTATCTAAGAAAACATTTTGCCAAAATATTTCTGTCGTACATGTTTGTTTTCTTTTAAGCAATTCTCATTTCCTTTGGCAATGATATTTCCTTCGCTGAGGATAATAGCTTTATGGCACAAACTTAAAGTTTCTCTTACATTATGATCCGTAATTAAAATCGAAATATTTTTTTTACATATTTCTTGAAGTATCTCTTTTATCTCTTCAACAGCTATTGGATCAATACCGGCAAAAGGTTCATCTAGAAGCATAATGCTAGGCCCAGTAATCAATGTACGGGCTATCTCAACTTTTCTTCTTTGTCCTCCAGATAACATTCTTCCTTTTATTTGAAGAATATTTTTAAAATTGAATTCATCGACAATTTTTGCAACTTTTTTAATTGATTCATCTTTATGTTCATTAGATAACTCCGCTATTCCTAAAAGATTACTTTCAACACTTAAATCTGGAAATATTGATGCTTCCTGAGGAAGATAGCTTAGCCCTAAACTAGCACGAGTATGCATAGGCATTTTAGTAACATCTTTATTGTTAATGAATACTCTGCCCCGATTCGGAAAAATTAAGCCAGCTGCTATATAAAAGGCCGTTGTCTTACCTGCCCCATTTGGACCAAGCAAACCCACAATTTCATTTGATTCAATTGAAAAACTGACATCTGAAAGAATCTTTTTAGAGCCAAGTATCTTCTCAATATTAGATAGACTAATTCTGTTATTTTTCATTTACATTAATTTGATATTTAATTAGATTAGATGTAATTGAATTGCCTTTGTTTAAAAGTTTTGCATTTCCAATTAAATTCATTGATTTATTAGGATATATAACGAATAATTCTGCTTCACCTTCTATCGAATTAGATTTAATAGTTGCAGGCTTTCCATAAATTTCTAATTTTTCGTCTTTTTTATTTAGAAGGGCATCAGAACCTTTAATAATATAACCATCAATTTTTATTTTAATATTATTTATAAAAATTAATTGCATTTTCTCCTCTTTTATTGTGACTTGATCTGATTCGATTGAAATATTTTTGAAGCTAGTGATTTCTTCTGAAACCAACAAAGGAGGATATAAACATCCAAATATAATTGATGCAATTTTAAAACTTTTAGACATTTCTCTTTTTTAAATTATTCTCGCTTCAAGAAGTTGATGCATCGTAATAAGACCAACACTATCTCTTTTATTTGTTGCTGAATTAACAACTAAACTAAAAATTTTATTTTTTTCCATCATTTCAGCAGCATCAATAGCCAGAGCATCACTTTTGATGCTTTTAAAGTTTGAGGTCATGACATCTTTGATAGGAGTTTGTTTCAAATCCACTTCATTGTTAAGGCATCTTCTCAGATCGCCATCTGTAAAAATTCCAATCACTTTTTTGTTACGTGTCACCAAAGTGACACCAAGTTTTTTTTCAGTTACTTCCATCAATGCATCTTTTAAGGATGTAGCTTGATCAACCATTGGCACCTTCTCACTCATGACAGCTAAATCTTGAACCAATGTTGTGAGTTTTTTGCCAAGTTGTCCAGCTGGATGAGATTTTGCAAAATCATCTTTACCGAAACCACGAGCTTCCAATAAAGCTATTGATAGCGCGTCTCCAAATACTAAAGCAATTGTAGTTGAGGAGGTTGGCGCAAGATGAAGTGGACAAGCTTCCTCATCTGCATTTATTACCAAATTAATTTTTCCAGCATTTGCAATAGTTGATTTACTGTTATTTGTCAGTGTAAAAATATTTGCAGTTGAGCGTTTTAACGCAGGTAAAATATCTATCACTTCCTGTGTTTCTCCTGAGTTAGATAAAATCAGAACCGCATCTTTTTTATTAATCATTCCTAGGTCGCCATGAGCCGCTTCAGTTGGATGTATAAAAAATGATGAAGTCCCAGTACTTGAAAGCGTCGCTGAAATTTTTTGAGCTATATGACCAGATTTACCAATACCCATTAAAATTAATTTTCCTTTGGTGTTTATAATTTCTGAACATAAGCTATCAAAATCATGATTTATTTGATTAATTAAACTCTTAACAGCCTTTGATTCTATTTCAATAACTCTCAAAGCCGAGTTGATAAAGTTCTTATCTTTCATATTGCATTCATAGTTTTTTACTAATGTTATAATACCTTTATGAATCTTACTTTAAAATCTCTAGCTTTTTTTCTTGGAATTTTGTGCTTTCACATTAATGTAGTCAGCTCATCTAATCCTCACCTATTTATTGATTCGCAAGCGCAAGAAATGGTTTCTATCATCAGAGATAATCAAGAGCTTTTTGCTAAAGATCCTGAGTTATTTAAAGATAAGATTAATGCAGTTTTTGAGCCAATGGTAGATTTTAGAAGGGTTGGCGCAAGCGTTATGGGAAAAAAATATTATCTTGCTGCTTCTTCATCGCAGAGGTTACAATTTATTCAATCTTTTAAAACTTCTTTGCTTGATACATATTCTTCAACCTTGGCTCAATGGGGCGATCAAAAAATTATTACTATTTTTCCAGAAGTATCGGAGTTCAAAAGAACTGAGGATGTTCAACAAAATCTAATTACGTCTAGCAATATTTATCCGATAACTTATAAAGTTAGAAAAGATAAAAACGGTAACTGGTTGATCATAAATATAATTGTAAATGGAGTAAACCTAGGCCTTACATTCAGAAATCAATTCCAAGCTCTTGCAAAGGATCATGATGAAAATATTGATGAGATCATAAAGCATTGGACCTCTGATGCTAATCTTGATTAATCTTTTACTACAAGTTATCAAATGGACATTACTAATTTTCTAAAGTCAAAATTTCCTGAGGCAGAGATATCTTTTGACGGTGAAAATTGTAATTCTAAAGTTTTGATTGTGAGCGATGAGTTCGAGGGTTTAAATACTCTCCAGCGACACAAGCTTGTTTTGAACGTTCTTAAAGAGCAATTTCAGACAGGTGAGCTGCATGCCTTAAGCTTAATTACAAAATCACCCTCAGAAATAGGTTAATCATGGAAAAGTTAAAGATCATTGGTGGCAATAAACTCTCAGGATCTATTTCTTGTTCTGGTGCAAAAAATGCAGCTTTGCCAATGCTTGCGGCAACAATATTAAGTGATAAACCAATAACTTTTCAAAATTTACCTTACCTTCAAGATATTACAACAATGTTTGAAATCTTAGGATCAATGGGTGCGGAGATTACTCTCAATGAAAATATGGATTTTATAGTTTCCACATCTAAATTGCATGATTTTGAGGCTAGATATGAACTTGTTAAAACCATGAGAGCCTCAATTTTAGTATTAGGATCACTAGTAGCTCGTTATGGATTTGCAAGAATTGCACTCCCAGGAGGCTGTGCAATTGGTACTCGACCAGTAGATTTTCATTTAGATGCATTAGAAAAACTTGGAGCTAAAATTGAACTGAAAAATGGTTACATTGAAGCTACTTCTAAAAAATTAGTTGGTTGCGAGATTAATTTCCCAGGAGTTTCAGTAACTGGAACAGAAAATATCATGATGGCTGCAGTTCTTGCTAAGGGCCAATCTGTTTTAAGAAATGTTGCAAAAGAACCTGAGGTTGAAGATTTAGCAAATTTTTTGAATTCAATGGGAGCTCAAATTAATGGA
>MDTG01064138.1_pt1 | contig 11915 bp, 11 predicted proteins | sample 811421 | NCBI WGS metagenome assembly MDTG01 (sample SAMN05326645, study PRJNA326480) | marine metagenome | isolation source: seawater | place: Pacific Ocean: South East | collected 2011 | reverse complement strand
ATAGAGCACAACTCCTACAAGGTGTAGAGGACATTTTATCTTATGCTAATAGAATGCAAGAAGAAAAAAGATTGAATCAGGCTAATTTATTTAGTGGTGCTGGTATACATACTGCATTACAAGAGCCAAAGCTTCCAACCATTCCAAAATGGACTTCTATGGAGCGGCTAAATAGAGAGCGTGAATTTATTGGCTTTTATTTGAGTGGCCACCCTCTAGAACGCTACAAAGAGGATATTCATCTTTTTTCAACCCATTCACTATCATCGGACAGCATAGACCAACTCAATCACGATTCTGAGTTGAACATTATTGGAATCGTAACCTCAAAACGAGTCATAACCGATAAGAAGGGACGTCCAATCGCTTTTTTAATGGTCGAAGATCTACATTCTTCCATGGAACTTGCGGTCTTCAGCAAACAATTTGATCAATTTGCGGTTCTTCTTGAAGTGGATAATGTACTTTGGATTAAAGGGCGTTATAGTAAACGTGATCGCGGAAATTCCATGATTGTACAAGCTGTGGAAAGGGTGGAAAACCTACGAGAAAAGTATCAAGACAAATTACGTCTATCCATTCGATTGCATACCCATAATCTTCAAAGCAGTTCTATTGACCGTTTGGCTCAATTATTCAGTTTACATCAAGGTCTTACTTATGTCAAAGCTGAAATTGAGAGTGAACAGATGGAACGGCCAATTGCCATGAACATCCGCAAATATGTGGTTGACCCGTCACCCACACTCATGTATGAATTACGTACATTGCTAGGTAAAGAAAATGTGAAATTAGCTCTTCAAAATGGGACTAGATAGTGTTAATTTCTAAACCACAATCTAAAGAGAATTTTAAAAGTAAAGGAAACGAATTTCATTCGCTTTATGTATTGACTTTCTATAGAATTTAGTATGTAACAATATCAAAAAAGACCACTATTATAATGTCAAAACCAGTAGAGATAACCGACGCAAACTTTGATCAAGAAGTACTTAAATCTGATATACCCGTGCTGATCGATTTTTGGGCAGAGTGGTGTGGTCCTTGTAGGATGATTGGTCCGGTTGTAGAGGAAATGGCAGGAGAGTACGAAGGCAAGGCTAAAATTGGAAAAGTAAATGTTGATGTAAACCCCAAGGTTTCGGTTAAATATGGTATTCGAAGTATTCCAGCATTACTTATATTTAAAAATGGTGAGGTTGTGGACCAAATTGTCGGTGCTGTACCTAAAACTCATCTAACTAATCAATTAGATGCTCACGTTTATAGAATAGATTAATTGTATTGTGCAATTTTGATTAATAGTATTTCTTGGCAATGTGCTGTATTTCTAATTAAATTAAAAACGTACTCTTAAACACTTTAGTTCGTTGTCCCACTCAATTGATGAAGAGTAATGTTGCATTAAGTACCAGCCTCTGCCATGATCTCTGAGTATTGCTTTTTTTTCTAGTGGGTTCACTAGCTTCGCAGGATCAAAGCCAGGACCTTCATCATAGATCTCTGCTATTATACCTTCGGTTGATAAAGCAATAACAATCTTTACCTTTTTACTTGAATTAAGTTCATTAGCATGTTCTATTGCATTAGCTACTGCTTCACTGAGTACGAGCATAATCTCATACTGCTTATCTTCGCTTAACTCCAGATAGCCTTCGATGGAATTCAAACACTCGTCTAGTTTTTCTAATTCTGTAAAGTCAGACTGAAAAATAAAGGTGTTTTTTATCGACTTTTTATCCGGCATTTAATATTCTCTTAATATATAATGAGTATTACCCAATTATCTTTGATTTCCATATATTAAGATATTACAAATAGATGATAGATTTAGTTCTGTTTTTGCATTCTCCATGAAATAACCTATAACCAAAAGAATGCTAAAATGAACGCAACCGTATTAGTACTCAATCAAGATTATCAACCATTAAGCATCTGTTCAGTGCAACGATCAATGAAGCTTCTGTTTTTGGAAAAGGCAGAGCTACTCCATGACGATCCTGAAAAAGAATTAAATACCCCTAGAACTTCGTACCAATATCCTTCAGTTATACGCCTGCGTAACTACATACGAATTCCTTATACGAAAGTGGTTCTTTCCAGAAGAAATATCATGCGAAGGGATAAGTTTAGTTGCCAATACTGTGCAAAAAAATCTGAGCTTACAATAGATCATGTTTTACCAAAAAGTAGGGGAGGTAAGGATCAGTGGGAAAACTTGGTAACCGCTTGTGAAAAATGCAATGTGAAAAAGGGTAACAAAACCCCTAAAGAAGCTCAAATGCCACTAAGGAGAAAGCCATACCGTCCTATTCCCATTACATTTTTTCGAGAGTATAATGGAAATGTACAAGATCCCTGGAAGCCCTATCTATATATGACCTAAGATTGAAAAGAGAAAATGGAAGGAAGATTGCATTCATACGCTAAAGTGAGTAGGAGTATTTGTATATTATAGACTATTATTCAGTCCATTAACTAAATTAATATCATAAAATACGATACAATTATTATGAGTTCCAAAGGACGAGTTTTAGTAGCTATGAGCGGCGGAGTCGATTCTTCTGTGGCAGCGGTATTGCTAGCAGAACAAGGTTATGAAGTCATTGGAATAACAATGAAGACTTGGGATTATCATCGTAGTGCAGGTAAAACCAGCAAAGAAACAGGATGTTGTACAGTAGAGAGTATGAATGATGCCAGGCATATCGCGGTACATCATGGCTTCAAGCATTTTATTGTTGATATTCGTGAAGAATTTGGTGATTGGGTAATAGACCGTTTTGTTGAAGATTATTTGGGGGGTCGAACTCCGAACCCATGTGTCTTATGCAACACCCATATTAAGTGGGCGGCTCTAATGAAAAGGGCTAATAATTTAGGGTGTGATTTTATTGCGACAGGACATTATGCTCAGATTAGGGAAGAGAATACTCGTTATGTTATTTCTAGAGGATTGGATCGGTCGAAAGACCAATCATATGCATTGTGGGGAGTAGCACAAGAACATTTAGCGAGGACTATTTTCCCATTAGGAGGGTACTCAAAGAAAGAAATCAGGCAAATTGCCCAAGATCACGGATTACTGAACGTGGCGAATAAACCAGATTCATACGAAATATGTTTTGTACCGGATGATGATTACCGCCGATTTTTAAAAGATCGTGTTGAAGGGTTAGAAAAGAAAGTTAAAGGGGGGACCTTCGTAGATAAAGATGGAAACGTACTTGGCACACATGTAGGCTATCCATTTTATACCATAGGCCAGCGCAAAGGCCTCAATTTGCCAATGGGCAAACCTGTATATGTTACCCATATCAATCCTTACACCAACACTATCACCATCGGAGAAAAACAAGATTTGATAGAAACTACATTAACTGCAAAGGAATTAAATTTTATCAAATATAATTCAGTGCCAAAGGGCGAAATGGAAATTACCGGTGCAATCAGATATAATGATGATGGTGCAATTGGATTCCTTAAACAGTTAGGAAATGATGAAATACAGGTACATTTCCCAACAGGTAGAGAGGCAATCACCCCCGGTCAGGCTATTGTTTGTTACGAAGGAGAAGATGTTGTAGCCGGTGGTTGGATAAAAAAAGTAAATGTATCTATGCAACAAGAAATGAATTCTCTCGTTTAATATAAAAAATTTTCACTTTCATTTTACCATCATGATTCGGACATTTACTTTAGTGACACTTTTTATTTGTTCTGTTTTGAGCACATCAACGCAGGCTCAATTTAATGGGGTATTAGACATCCAATTGTATTTTAAAAACGATTCAGGAATTAGCGATACTTCCCACATTCATGTGTATGTAACACCTGAACGTATCCTTATGCAGAGCGCTGAAGAAGAGTCCATAAAAAGTGGGAACTACGAAGCCAGTGGTTTATTAATAAGGCAAGATCAAAGAGATTTTGTTATAATGATGGGTAAAAATCAAGCCCTCCAACTAACCAAATCAGAAATCGAGGGGTTCTTCACCATGATCTCGACAGTTTTTGGTATAGAAGAGCCAACCCCGCAGGAGCTAGCCGAAAGTAAGTCTAGTGTAGTGGTCACAGGAAGAGTGGAAAATATAAATGGCTATCCCTCTAAAGAAATTAGAATTACCGATGCAGATGGAAGTGGATATGCAACCATTTGGACAACCACAAAATTAGATATGGATTGGGGATTATTAAAAGAACCTTGGTTGAATAGCCCTGATTGGTTACGAGAGGCAACTGATCGCGCAACCATAGAATTTCAATCCAAAAGTGTCCCAGTGCTAATGACTTGGACTTCAGATGAAGGAAGGTTCACCTTTTATGAGTTAATTCGAGCAGAAAAGAGTGCGTTAGCTAAAGCGATGGTTGAGCTACCATCAAACTATCAATTACTTGGATTTAGTGATTGGATAATGTTACAAATGATGCAGCAGTACTAAACAAATCCTTTCTGTATCACTCTCAGTTATCTCTTTATCGCCTAAAATAAGCTGGGCTAATATTCTTAAGTTGAACTCTCAATTCGTCCAAGCTTTCGATAGGAGCTTCACAATGGTAATTTTGGCATAAAAATACTCGTGAAGGGGCCTCGCCTGTAAGATAGTTTGCTAGGCTTGGAATTCGTTTAATGAGTGCTTCTTTATTGTGATCATTCAATACATGCACCGTAGATGTTGGCAAATAGTATTGATCTATTTCTAGTTTAAATGCTTCTACACTAGACCCTCTATTTTTACCTTTCACCACTACCCATTGTATAGGTTCATAGTGATATTGTTGTAAGGCCATCATCGCAACTGCAATACTTGAGCCAAATTGTGACCATTCCTCCGAAAATCTTTGGCCCATTTTATCTAAATACTCAATCCATTTGGTTTGACCGGAAATATTATACAATCGAATTAGACAATAGGCCATGGCGGAGTTAGCTGAAGGAATAGCCCCATCATAAATGGTCATGGGAGCACCAAATACCTGAATTTCTGAACCTTGAGATTGGACAAGTGCTCCTTGGTCATCTCCAAATAGGGCCAAGGTACTATCGGCCAAATCCAGGGCTTTTTGCACATAAATAGGATCAGTGGTATAGCTATAACACTCGACGTACGCCCATATTATAAAACTTTGGTCTTCAGCGAAGGAATCGATGGCTGTTTCACCATCACGATGCCGATGGTACCATCGAACAGATTTCTCGAAATCGTCAGCTTCCGCATTACTATCAACGCTATAGCTAAAGGTTTTCTCCAAAAAGTTCAAGGTCAGAATGGCTTGAGTTCCTAACTCTTCCGAATCCAGTATACGTGCTGCATTTGCCAGACTAGCCACTAAGAGTGCATTCCAATCGCAAAGAATCTTGTCATCACACAGCGGGCGAACACGCTGCTTGCGGCATTCGAATAGAACTGATCTGATGCTTTCCCACTGCAGGTAGGCAGACTCATCTAGCTCTGTTGTCAGATGTAGAATATTTTGTCCCGTACGTTTTTTGGTTGCTTCATCGAGCATGTTACCTTCTTCTATAACACCGAAATAATCAGCTAAAAATGATAATGAATACTCAGGAAGCCTCCCTTGCAGCTCAAGGGTCTTAAGCTCGTTATAACTCCAAGTATAAAATTTCCCTTCTTCACCCTCTGAGTCAGCATCTTCTGCGCTAGAAAAACCTCCGTTTGGTAACAACATGTCCCGTTGTAAATACTCGAATAACTCTAAACAAGTTTGCTTGAAAAGAGGTTCTTTTGTTATCTGCCATGCTTCGGCATAGGCCATAAGCATTAGGGCTTGATCATATAGCATTTTTTCAAAGTGGGGAAGCAGCCACTTTTCGTCAGTGGAATAACGGTGAAACCCATAACCTACATGATCCCACAATCCTCCTTGACGCATTTTTTTCAGGCTAAGTACAACGCTCTCCAAGAGCTCAGAATTACGGTGCTGATACCATTCCCGGCAGAGAAATACTAGTTGATGAGGAGAAGGAAATTTAGGGGCTTTACCAAACCCACCGTAATTGGGGTCCGCATGGAGACGAAAATAACTTTGTGCTTTTTTTAAAGCATTCTCATCAGGAAATGATCCTAGGATATAAGATGTATATTGTGAGTAGCCTAGAGTGATTTGTTCTATGGCTTTACGAACCCTAGCTTGTTCTTTGGTCCACATACCTTGTATACCGCGCAGTATTTGTCGTAAGCCAAGTCGCCCCATCTGCGCATCTTTAGGCAAATATGTTGCTGCATAAAACGGCTCTTTTTCAGGGGTCATTATTATGGTTAAAGGCCAGCCTCCTTGGCCTGTTAACATCTGGCAAACAGGCATATAAATTTGATCAATATCAGGCCGTTCTTCACGATCTACCTTAATAGAAACATAATATTCGTTTAGATAGGCCGCTATTTCCCGGTCTTCGAAGCTCTCATGCTCCATTACATGGCACCAATGGCAGGTGGCATAACCAATGGATAGAAAGATTGGTTTATGTTCATTCTTAGCCTTATCAAATGCTTCTTGTTCCCATGCATACCAGTTAACAGGATTATTACTGTGTTGTTGCAGATAAGGACTTTTTTCTTTGAAAAGGCTATTTAGCATATTTCAGAGTCATTGTATAGCCATTTGACATTCAAAAGGCTATCTTTGGTTACATAAAAATAATAAAACAATTCATCTATGTCTGTTGAAAGAACACTTACCATTTTAAAACCCGATTGCGTTAAAAAAGGACTTGTTGGTGAGGTTACTAAGCGAATTCAAGAAGCTGGTTTCCGCATTGTTGCTATGAAAATGATACAGCTAACCCTAACTACCGCAGGTGGGTTTTACGCAGTGCATAAAGAACGACCATTTTATGGGGAGTTATGTGATTTCATGAGTAGTGGCCCTTGTGTGCCCATGGTACTTGAGAAAGAAAATGCAGTATCCGATTTTAGAGCTTTTATTGGCGCAACCAACCCAGTCGAAGCCGAATCAGGCACCATTCGAGCCGACTTTGCTGACAGTGTAAGAGAGAACATAATACATGGCTCGGATTCATTAATAAATGGGCAATTAGAATCCAATTACTTTTTTGCTGAGTCAGACATAGTAGCTGTACAGGGCGCATAAAAAAATGTCTCATCTTACCAGGATATCTTTTCTAATTCTGCTTTTTTTAGGGGCATTATTTTTTATGAGCTGCCAATCTGAGAGAGTGAAGGTAGATATTAAAGTAGGAGCAAAGGTGTTGCTTCAGGAGCATTTGGACGAAATAGATAGACGAAATATAGGTCTAGTTATGAATCCTACTGCTCGGGTAGATGGCGTACATTTGCTGGATACTCTAATGGCTTTGGGGATACCTGTCAAAGCGCTCTTTGCGGCAGAACATGGATTCCGCGGCACTCAGGGTGCAGGGGAAATTATACAAGATGGGCTAGACGAAGCAACTGGACTTCCTGTATTTTCCCTTTATGGGCCAACTAAAAAGCCTAACGCACAAATGCTGGAAGAAATTGATGTTTTACTGTTTGATATGCAAGATATTGGGGCAAGGTTTTATACCTATAATTCGACCATGAAGTACGTAATTGAGGCCGCAGCAGAGCAAGGGATTGAGGTTTGGGTTTTAGATCGCCCAAATCCTTTGGGTGGAGATTACATTGCTGGATGGGTTTTAGAACCCGAACACAATTCTTTTGTGGGGACCTATCCTATACCTATAGCTCATGGATTAACCTTGGGTGAATTAGCTCAAATGGCATTAGGGGAGGATTGGTATAATACCGATGCTAAGGTTAATCTGCGAGTCATACCGATGAGTGGTTGGCAGCGAAATATGAAGTGGAATGATACTCAACTAAAATGGGTGCCACCGTCGCCTAATTTGCCCACCTTTGAACATGCCTATGCTTACATAGGAACCTGTTTATTTGAGGGTACAACTCTATCAGAAGGCAGGGGCACTGAATATCCATTTTTAATGATGGGGGGAGAGAGTAGTAAGATAAATGATGATATTTCGCTGTGGAATAACCACGGGGTGCGCCTGCAAGCTACTCAATTTACCCCTGTTTCAATACCCGGAAAAGCCTTACGCCCAAAAGGAGAAGGGCTACTGCTAAATGGGATTCTATGGGAAAATGCCTTGGAGCACGCAGATCCATTGACCATTGGTTTACGCATGATGCAGTGGCTTATGGAACACTCACCAGAGGCGGAGTATAAAGACTATCTATACTTGTTGGCTGGTACTAATAAAATTGACGAATTGATCCGCAATCGCATCAACCTGGAATCTGATTCTCTAGATATTGACTGGGGCAGTAACCTTGAGTCGTTTAAAGAAAAACGCAGTAACTACTTATTATATTAAGCCTGTCGTCTTTTCCACTCATAACTAATTAGTGCAGCACTAACGGAGGCATTGAGTGATTCAACTGCGTGCTCCATTGGAATGGAGACACAACTATCTAAGAGTTTGGCTATTTTCTTACTTATACCACCACCCTCACTACCCACTACAAAAGCTAACGGTCCTGTCCATTCAGCTGTCCAAAGTGAATTGGATGCGTTGCCATCAAGCCCAATTAGTGTAAAGCCCGCTAGCTTTAAATTCTTTAGACCTTGCTCAGTATTGTGCACTCGTATAACGGGAATAATGCCAGCTGTACCTGCCGAAACTTTGAAAACTGTAGCATTGACAGGAACCTGCTGTTGTGTGGGTATGATAATGGCCGATATTCCAGCCGCAGTAGCTGAACGAATAATAGCCCCTAAATTGTGAGGATCTCCGATACTATCCAATAGTAGAACCGCTGTTGTTGGACTCACCATAGTTTGTTCAACCCAATCAAAAAAATTAGTGTAGTCTATTGGACTAATTTCAGCTATGAACCCTTGATGATTCCCTTGATTACTAAGCCGATTCAATTTTTGAATAGGTACCGAACTAATAGGGATATTTTGAGCTTCACATTCTTTTTTTAAATCTTCATATTTAATGGGAGCTAGACTGTTAAGCACAAATACTTTCGATATTTCACCGGTTTCACGACTTAGAGTCTCGCGAATGATGTGCTTGCCAAATATTAGTAGATTTTTTTTTCCTGATTTTTCCATATCGATTATGGAATAATATAGGCTTTTTATACATTACCAAGACAAATCAATAAGGTCAAAGCTAAGAAAATAACGCATGGCAAAAGGACAATCAAACAGGTATTCACTAGATAGGTCCAAGGAAGACAAGTACGATTTTATTTTGAGGGCCATTGGTGCGTCTTCCTCTCAGCAAAAAAACAAGAAAAAAACCCATAATAAGTATTCAGAAAGTTTACTGGCACGGTTGGTGGGGAATATTCAAGATCATGGAAGTATTGCCTTAGTCTCAGCTCTTTTTCAGATTGTGCTGGGTTCTTTGGTTATTGCCTTAGCACTGCTTCAGGCCATTCGTCCAGTTTGGGCAGCTGGGATAATCACCGTTTTAGGAAGTTTTTCTATTCTACTGGGTACGTATGTGGCTTATTATTCTTTATCAAAACAGCATCAAGCCAAAAAGCTTATAGATGAGGCAATTGAACGAGTTGTAAAGGAGCAAAATTAAAAAAATCACTCATAAAGAGTCCCTCACCGGTAAATATTTTATCCTATGTGTGCATCATTAAGATTGATCGCTAGCAGTTTAGTGGTACTATTTTTTCTTTTTCAATGTCAACAAAAGAAATTGAAGGTAAAACAAAAAGAAGTTCACCAGGAAAAACATGATATATCCCTTCCCCAATCCCCACTTGATAATGGAGATGGATTCTGGGTGATTGCCCATCGCGGCGTGAGTGGAAGCTACCCTGAGAATACTCTGAGTGCATTTCAAGCAGCGATAGATATACGTGCAGAAATGGTAGAATTGGATGTTTCCATATCAAAAGACGGAATCCCTGTAGTAGTTCATGATAGAACAGTAGATCGCACAACAGACTTTGAGGGAGATGTTCAGAGTTTTAGCTTAGAAGATTTAAAAAAAATGGAAGTAGGGGCTTGGTTTTCGGAAGAATTTCGTGGAGAAGAATTCCCCACTCTCAAGAATTCCTTGGAATTAATGAAGGACAAACTCGCTGTAAATATTGAAATAAAAACAGAAGCTGTTTCAGATGAAACCCAAGGTGGAGTTGTTGATAAAGCGTTACAGATTGTAACAGACCTGGATATGAGTTCTTCGGTAATTTTTTCTAGTTTTGATTACCGTGTAATGGAGCAACTGAACGTTTTAGACCCCAAAATGGCTAAAGCATTGTTGTATGAAGCCTCACAGTCAGCTGAGCTATTGCCATCTGAATTAGTACAAAAATATAAGATAGATATATTTAATTGCAGTTATAAGCAGTTGTCTGTAAAATGGATAAATGATTTACAAAAGCATAAGATTCCCTATTTCGTGTATACAGTGAATGAACCAGAATTAATGAAGGAGCTTATTGAAAAAGGTGTAAGTGGGATCTTTACCGATTTTCCTCAAGAATTGATCTACATTGTGGAAAACATGTGAATAAATAATGCAAAATAAGCTAGTCAGTAAATTGACCGTCAAGTGCTTTAGCACTATCTTTTCTCAACTTGTAATCTTACACTTTCATACATGTCTACCAAATATATCTTTGTTACAGGGGGAGTAACATCGTCTTTGGGTAAAGGAATTATTTGTGCATCACTTGGCAGACTGCTAGTTGCGCGAGGACTCAAAGTTACTGTACAAAAACTAGATCCCTACATAAATGTAGATCCCGGCACCATGAATCCCTATGAACACGGAGAAGTGTTCGTAACTGACGATGGCGCAGAAACAGACCTTGATCTAGGGCATTATGAGCGTTTCTTGGATATTAATACATCTCAGGCGAATAACGTAACCACCGGTCGGATATATTACGATGTAATTAATAAAGAGCGTAAGGGAGCATATCTAGGTAAGACTGTACAAGTTATACCGCACATCACCGATGAGATACAATCTCATGTGCTAAAGTTAGGTCAATCAGGCAATTACGATGTAGTAATTGTTGAAATAGGCGGCACCGTCGGTGATATAGAGAGTCTTCCATACATAGAAGCTGTCAGACAGATACGCTATAATGTGGGGCGTGCAAATACTCTTTCCATACATTTGACTTTGGTTCCTTATTTATCTGCCGCTGGTGAATTAAAAACTAAGCCTACTCAGCATTCAGTGAAAACACTCTCTGAAAGCGGTCTACAGCCCGATATATTAGTTTGTAGAACAGAGCATTCCTTAGATGAATCGATACGCGGAAAAGTAGCAAGTTTTTGCAATGTCGATATAAAAGATGTGATAGAATCGATTGATGCGAGAAGCATTTATGAAGTACCTCTTCTCATGCAGAAAGAAGGCTTGGATACTAGGGTTATTGAAAAATTAAAGTTAGAAACACATGAGCCAGATTTAGACCAATGGATAAAATTTGTTGACGCGGTTTGTAATCCTTCCCACAAAATAGATATTGCGCTAGTAGGGAAGTATGTGGAGCACCACGATTCCTATAAGTCAATTGTAGAAGCTTTTGTCCATGCTGGTGCTTTGAATGAAGTTAAAGTGATTATTCGTTGGATTCAATCGGACGACTTAGAACCTGGTAATGTTATTCAGGCTCTCTCAGGAGTACATGGAATCTTGGTGGCTCCAGGATTCGGTGGACGAGGTATAGAGGGTAAACTATCGGCTGTCCAATACGCCAGAGAAAATAATATTCCTTTTTTCGGTATTTGTTTAGGTATGCAATGCGCAGTTATTGAGTATGCTCGTAATGTCTGTGGCTTAGCAAAGGCTAATAGTACTGAATTTGATGAATCTACTCCGCATCCAATTATTGATATTATGTACGATCAGAAAAATATTGAAAATATGGGTGGAACCATGCGTT
>MDTG01276409.1_pt1 | contig 11916 bp, 9 predicted proteins | sample 811421 | NCBI WGS metagenome assembly MDTG01 (sample SAMN05326645, study PRJNA326480) | marine metagenome | isolation source: seawater | place: Pacific Ocean: South East | collected 2011 | reverse complement strand
CGGCTTTTTGCACGTTGCAGGTTTTTTCAATCCAAACCGGTGCATTACCTTTGCCCACACCAATGGCTGGCGTACCTGACTGATAAGCAGACTTGACCATGGACGGGCCACCGGTTGCCAAAATAAAGTGCACACCATCGTGAGTCATAAAGGCTTGAGTTAATCCACGGGAGGATGGCATTTGAGAAGTTTGCACAAGATTAACCGGCAAACCTTGCTGCTTTAACACACTTTGAATCAGCTCAACGGTTTGGTTACCAACGTTTTTCGCTTTACGATGGCTACTGATCACAATGGCATTACGCGACTTGAGCGCAATCAAACATTTAAAAGTAAGCGTTTCCACTGGGTTGGTCACAGGAATCATGGCAAACACAACCCCCATGCTATTGGCTAAACCTTTACTGCCATCTTTATTTTCAATGACACTTCCCACACCCGGCTTACCCATTAAGTCTTCCGCCACGGCCAGGGTGCCTAACTGAATTTTTTGAATTTTATGATCCAAAACCCCCATACCACTTTCGAGTACTGTCAGTTTGGCTAAATTTTCGGCTTGATCATTTACCGCTTGCGCAATGGCCATGATGGCATCATCAATGGCTTGCTCTGGCAAAGCTTGAATCGCACGGTGCGCCTCATTGGCACCACTCACAATAAACTCGACTTCTTTAATAGGGGCTGCGGTTAATGCTGCATCCACCTGGTTTTGAAGTGAAACATCTATTTGTTTATTTAAAGAATTTAAAATAATTGAATAAAAATCAAGCTCTTCCCGCATTAATTTTCTCAGTTGCGGTAATGATAATGTCACGTATTGGGTGTCACTATTGGTAATCACGCTATAGGTGAGGGTTTGCTCGCTGAGTAATTCTTTTGCAGCAATGCAATCACCGGCGGTGAAGGTAACCGGCAAACGCGCTTTGCGGTCCAGTTCTTTATCATGCACTTCAAGTTGAACATCGCCACTGACGATATAAAAACAATGAGTAGGCTGACTTCCTTGTGCTAACAAGCAGTGACCTGATGCCACATTTAAGTGCTCGTATTCGCGAAATTGCTCTGAGATTTTGCGCAATTCTAGAGTTTCCATCTTTCCTTCCTTAGTTAAGAGTCATGTCTCGAAATGTCTTAGACAATATAATCATAAAACACTTGTAAGAACAATTGATTAGATTAGAATTGGTTCTCATAAACAAAAAGAATAATGAATAAAAAACATTCTCAATAAGGAAGTAAAAAATGGAACGCTTAAATCGGCGAGAGGTGGAACAAATACTGGGGATTTATCCGCCGTTTAGGATTAAGGACATGATCATGAACCAAGAACATGAAGTTCTTGAGATTCAGATTGAAGAGATGAGCAACAAATCTCGGGGTTTGTTTACCACATCAAAACAACGTACTCAAAAAGTTCGTTGGCATCATATCAAGACAGGACGCTTTGATACCATCATTGAAATGCAAGCTTCGCACCAAACCTTCTCGAAGCACCGCACTTTAAACCCGCCGGCTTTTATTGGCCCGGAACACAGCAAGTACACCTATCAATTGCAGCAAACGGTTTTATTAGCCGCCAGCAAACAATTAAGCTCAGATACCATTCACAGCTTAACCGGCATTGATCGTACCTTAGTCAGCCAAATCATTTCTGATAGTCAAACCGAAGATCAAGAAAGTCAGGTACAAAGTCAATTACCACTTGAGACCGACCCAGTTTGGCGTGGCATTATCAAACATGAAATCAGCTTTAAAACCAACTTACCGTCGTTAAAGTTTTTAATGTCTCGCTTAGAGCTCTCATGCTTTAACAGCAAAGACGACCCAAGCGTGATGCAAGATGCCGTTGCTACCTTGCGTCAATTCTTCATTAAAAACCGTAACCAATTAAAGAGTGAGTACGCTCAAATTGGGGTCATTGAAACCAAACCTGCTGCAAACGAAAAACAGCCTGCTCAATCAGCACAAAATAAAAAAGTCACCCTAACAGTGGACCACCCTATTTGGCACAGTATTTTAAGTGGCGAAGTGGATCTTTTGTCGAAAAATACCGGTTTAAGTTTATACCTAGCTCAGCTGAAAAGTTTGTACCGTAAAGCCGACATCAATCAAGATGAAAAATACCAAATTTCAAAAGAGCTATTGTCATACTTGAAAAAGAACATGGCAAAACTCAAGCCTGAGTTATTATCCATTTCAAAAATGGTACGCCAGCTGAATGAACAAACTACCGACATGGCCCTGCCAGAAAGTGACCACCAAATCTGGAGTGATATTATCCAAGGCAAGGTGTTCATTGAGTCCGGCCAAATGGCTTTAAAACTATTATTAGTTAAAGCCCGTACGACAGAAGACGATGCTGAAGCGCGTCAAATGATTCAACAATATTTTTCCCGTAACTTGCGCGCACTGAACAACGAAGTGAAGCAGATCGAACAACATCTTGCGCTCGCCAGTTAATATTTATACCGATTTAAGAGAAATTTATGTCAAACGTATCCATTACTAGTCAACTACTTGATTTACCCAGCACCATCGAGCGTATTGAATCAGGGGAGTTTTTAATTATTGCGGCTGATGAGTCTTTACTCACTCAGCTACCAAGTGGCAACTGGATTGGCGGAACCATCCCTTACTTCATGAGTGAAAATGGCGGCCTTGTCAGTAAAGACGCTATTTTTGTTAATGCAATTGAAGGTCTGAACGGTAACGCGCAACCCCGTATTACCCCCTACGACAGCAAATCAATTTCACGTATTGCACAAGATGCCCCTGACAATGGTTTTACCATTGCTATTGTGCCGGCTGGCTCGGATGTTCATACCGAATACGCACAAAACGCACCGGGCTTTCCTAATATGTTTTTCTCGCCATTAATTGGTTGGATCGCTGGCGTACACCTAGACGATGTACAAACGAGTCAAGCTAAAACCGTATTTGGCCCAGGCGCCATGGCCATGGCCGATAAGGCGGTTGCTATGCACGTCTCCTTGCCTGCCAATCAAATTGCCAACATTCATATTGTTAACTTATTTGAACAAGGCGATGGCCCTAAAATCGTTTTCCCAAGTACTGGGTTGACTGTAAATACTTGTTTAGTTGATGGTGTTGAAACAAATATTGCTGAATACATTAACAGTAATAACATTGATACACGCTTGCCATTAGTAGCCGACTACAATGGCATTAATGTCAACGTATCGGTACAAGCCATTAACGGTGATGACGTTGCCTTATATGCACCGGTCTTTGCCGATGTAGAATATCAATTTGCAACACCGGTTGCCGATTATGTTAGCAGCTTTAATCAAGCCATTAAGAATCAAGAAACAGAAAAAGCGGCCTATGGTTGTAACTGTATTTTGAATTTCTTGTATTCAGAATTAGAAGGGAAACAAACCGGAAGCCTGACCGGCCCGATTACCTTTGGTGAAATTGCATATCAACTTTTAAACCAGACCTTGGTTTACATGAGCATTGAAAACGCTTAACACCATAAAAAAAAGGCCTCAATTGAGGCCTTTTTTATACCGCTTTTTTTACTTCTTGATTACGCCACTAGTAACTGCTCTTTCACGGCATACGCTAACGTATCGTCTAATGCTTTTGCCAGTTTCATCATCATCTCATCAATGTGTGCTTTGGTGCAGATCAATGGCGGGCAAAATGCCAACGAAGAGCCTGCTACCGCGCGAGTAATCATGCCGTGGTTCTGACAGGCTTGCATAGCGTAGCCCCCAATTACACCGCCTGGGAACGCCTGACCGGTTTTTTTATTGGCCACTAGTTCAAGCGCTGCAATCATACCTGCACCACGAATCTCGCCCACCAGCGGATGATCAGCAAACTTCTGTAGTTCACTTTGTAGGTATTCACCCACATCAGCAGCTTTTGCAAAAATATTATCACGCTCATAAATCTCAAGAACTTTCAGGGACACAGCACTGGCAACAGGGTGGCCAGAATAGGTGTAACCATGACCAAATACACCCACTTGGCTAGAAGGCTCAATCATGGCTTCGTACATGTCACCACGAATCACAGATGCACTGATCGGCATATAAGCGGAAGAAAGTTGTTTAGCCAAAGTCATCATGGCGGGTTTAATGCCCATGGTGGTACAACCAAAGTCATTACCTGTACGACCAAAACCGGTAATGACTTCGTCAGCCCAAAATAGAATGTCGTACTTAGCCAAAATGGCTTGAACTTTTTCATAGTAACCCGCTGGTGGCACGATGACGCCACTGGCGCCCGTAATGGGTTCTGCGATAAAGGCGGCAATGGTATCTGGGCCTTCTTCTAAAATCATGTTTTCTAGATTGGTGGTAATGCGATCAACAAATTGCACTTCGCTTTCACCGTCTAATTTGCCACGATAATAATGCGGCGCATCGGTACGAAGAATACCCAGTGCATCAATTGGCAAATCAAAGTGTGTGTGGTTAGGCGCTAATCCCGTTAACGAGGCAGAGGCCACCGTTACACCGTGATAAGAGCGCTCACGGGCAATGATTTTAAATTTCTCAGGTTTACCAATGGCATTAAAATAGTAACGTAACATTTTAATGTGACTGTCATTTGCGTCACTGCCTGAGTTACCAAAAAATACTTTGGCGTTATCCACAGGCACCATGGCCGAAATCTTTTCTGATAAATCCATACCCACTTGGTGCGTTTTACCACCAAACATATGGGAGTAGGATAACTTGCCCATTTGTTCACTGGCGGCATCGATAATTTCTTTATTGTTATAACCCAAAGACGTACACCACAAGCCCGCTAGACCTTCGATGTATTTATTGCCTTTATTGTCATAAATATAAACACCTTCACCTTTTTCAATGGTTAAGGTTTCGGTATGTTTTAAATTCGTGGTTGGATAAATGATGGTGCTCATGATGCTTCCAATAACCCGTCATGGTTTTCAAAAGATAACCGTGACGCAGCACGGTTACCGTTAGTACAATTAAATGCTCAAACTTATTTATTAATGCCGCCAATGCAGATGTATTTAATTTCTAAATAGTCATCAAGGCCATACTTAGACCCTTCACGGCCTTGACCCGATTCTTTTACGCCACCAAACGGAATAATTTCAGAACTGATGGCGGTTTCATTTACACCCACCATGCCGTAGTCAATGCTTTCAGCCACACGCCAAATACGAGATAAGTTTTCGCTGTAAAAATACGCCGCCAAACCAAACTCAGTATCGTTGGCCATGTGAATGGCTTCTTCTTCAGTTTTGAATTTAAAGATCGGTGCCACAGGGCCAAAGATCTCTTCACTGAATACACGCATTGAACGGTCAACGTTGGTTAAAATAGTTGGCTCATAAAAATATCCATTGCCACCTTTTGGTTTACCTCCGGCCACAACGGTTGCCCCTTGTGCCACCGCGCTTTCTACTTTGGCATGAATATCGTTCATGGCTTTTTCAGTAATCACGGGGCCATGAGTAGTGCCGTCTTCTAAGCCGTTACCAAAATTAAAGTTGTTGACCGCTTGAGTGAATTTTTCAACAAACGCATCGTAAACCCCTTCTTGCACTAATAAACGGTTTGAACAAATACAGGTTTGACCTGAGTTACGGTATTTAGAAACCAATGCACCTTGCACCGCCGCGTCAATATCGGCGTCATCAAACACGATAACCGGTGCATTCCCACCTAGCTCCATAGAGGTACGCTTAACGGTTTCAGCGCATTGTTTCATCAGCAATTTACCCACAGGGGTTGAGCCGGTGAAGGTGACTTTTTTAACATCCGGGTTAGACGTTAGCTCCCCACCAATGGCCGGTGCGTCGGTGCCCACCACCACATTAAATAAACCATCCGGTAAGCCCGCTTGCTTGGCCAACTCAGCCAAGGCCAGTGCCGACAACGGCGTTTCTGCCGCCGGTTTTAATACCATGGCACAACCTACCGCTAACGCAGGGGCCGCTTTGCGGGTAATCATGGCGTTAGGGAAGTTCCAAGGCGTGATCGCCCCTACAATGCCAACTGGCTGTTTAATCACAATACCGCGGCGGTCTGGGGTGCCTTGTAACACATCGCCATAAATACGTTTGCCTTCTTCTGCGAACCATTTAATAAAGGAGGCGCCGTAGGCCACTTCGCCTGTGGACTCCGCCAGGGTTTTACCCTGCTCTAGGGTCATAAGTTTTGCGAGATCCGCTTGGTTAGCCATGACCAGGTCATGCCATTTTTCCAAAATAGCCGCTCGCGCTTTTGCCGGTTGAGCTTGCCAGGCGGGCATAGCCGCTTTGGCCGCTTCAATGGCGCGCAAGATTTCGGCCTGACCCGAATCCGACACCTGAGCAAGTTCTTCACCGGTTGCCGGGTTCACCACAGCGAACGTCTTAGCGCTGTCAGCATCACACCATTGACCATTAATAAAGGCTTGGGTCTGAAGTAGGCTTGGATTGTTTAACTCAATGCTCATGTGAATTCCTTATGGCCAACAGGCCCTTGCGTTATTAATTGGATTTATAAAGCAGTTTTTCTTTTGTTTATATAATGATTTAATATAACTTACATTTAAATATGCAATTATAAATAGATAAATACCAAGGTGATGCATGGGTCGAAAAAAAGCGGCTATATCAGGCCAACTGGCGGATATTGATTTACGCCTTTTGCGCGTCTTTAAGTCCGTGGTGGATGCCGGTGGTTTTACCGCGGCAGAGCTGCAACTTAACCTAGCCAATTCGACCATATCTAACTATATATCCGATTTAGAAAAACGCTTAAATATGCGCCTTTGTGAACGTGGCCGCAGTGGCTTTAGCCTCACCCGCCATGGCGAGGTGGTTTACGACGCCACCCTAGACTTATTAGGGGCGCTGGATAACTTTCGTAATCGCATTAACCACAGTCACAACCGCTTAATTGGCCAACTACACCTTGGCTTTGCTGAACACATGTTAGGCGGCCATGATGCCTGCATTGTGGATGCGCTGGATGTCTTTTCAACCCAGGCACCTGACGTTAATGTACAGATTAGCACCATGGGCTCGGATGAAATCACCACCGCCGTGTTAGATAAAAAAGTCGACATTGGCATCACCGTGCTCACCCAAGAGTTTGATGAACTTAATCGTATCAATTTATTTGATGAGCAAATGTTGCTGTACTGCGCAAAAGGTCACCCGCTATATGATCAGGCCGTGATTAGCCCTGAAGACCTACTAGTCCATAAATTTGTGGAGTCACCTCGCTTAATGCCAGGGCGAGAAATGCACCCAGACATGCTCAAATGGCCAAAGCATGCTAAAGCTCACCATCAGGAAGCCCGTGCCACGCTAATATTAAGTGGGCACTATTTGGGGATGCTGCCCAGTCACTTAGTCAACAACTGGCAACTGGACCAGCAACTTAAACCCATTTTAATAGAACGCTATGGTTACACGAATACCTTCAGTGCCGTCCACCGAACCGGCCATGCCAATCAAGCCATTATTGAATCGTTCACCCAGTGTATTGAACACGTAAAAAGTATTTAAACCATAAAAATAGTGCGTGCTAATCATCAAAAAACATCGCACTATTGGTTGCATTCTGAGGCAAGTAAAATACGCGCTACCCCAGTGATCACAAGGCTTAATGCAATATATCCCCTACTGGGTATATCCACCATGGCCACAGGCAAAGTATCGTAACAACATGAATTAATTGAGCTTAAACCCTAAGCTTGTTGCCTTAATAAACTAACCTAGATAGGTAAGTGCCACACTAGGTCGAGGTAAAAGAATGACAGCACCAGAACACACTACTTCTTATTATGCCGATTCGGCCAACGACAAAAATTTACGTCCGTCGTTAAATGGCAATATCACCTCAGACATCTGTGTAATTGGTGCAGGTTTTACTGGTCTATCCAGTGCCATTCATCTTGCAGAAAAAGGCTTTAACGTCACCGTATTAGAAGCTAAACGTGTGGGCTTTGGTGCATCGGGTCGTAACGGTGGGCAAATTGTTCACTCTTACAGCCGTGATATCGATTTCATCGAAAAACACTACGGTAAAGAAGTGGGTACCGAAATGGGCAAGATGGCGTTTGAAGGTGGCCGAATTATTCGCCGCTTCGCCGAGCAATACAATATTGATTGCCACCTAAAAGACGGTGGTATTTTTGCCGCTTGCAACGAAAAACAATTACGTGAACTAGAAGGTAAAAAGGCCCTATGGGAAGCCCATGGCCATAAAGACCTTGAGCTGTTAAGTGCCAGTTCCATTAAAGATCACATCGGCTCTGAGATTTATGCCGGCGGACTATTAGACAAATCAGGTGGTCACTTTCACCCACTTAATTTGGCACTAGGTGAAGCAGCCGCAGTTGAATCCATGGGCGGACAAATCTTCGAAGACTCAGAAGTCATTCGCATAGAAGAAGGCGACAAGCCTGTTGTTTATACCGCCAATGGCAGTGTTACCTGTGATTTCATTGTGGTTGCCGGTAATGCTTACCTGGGTGGTTTGATTCCTAAGCTGCAATCAAAAGCCATTCCTTGTGGTACTCAAGTGATTGCCACCGAAGTACTGACTGAAGCACAACAAAAACAACTTTTACCAAAAGATAATTGTGTTGAAGACTGTAACTATTTATTAGATTACTACCGCTTATCAAACGAAGGCCGTTTAATTTATGGCGGCGGCGTGACCTATGGCGCCCGTGAGCCAAGTAAAATTGAATCCATGATTGTGCCAAACATGTTGAAAACCTTCCCTCAACTAAAAGGCACAAAAGTCGACTTCGCTTGGACGGGTAACTTCTTACTAACACTGATGCGTTTGCCTCAGTTTGGTCGCATTGGTAAAAACATGTATTACGCCCAAGGCTACTCAGGTCACGGTCTAACTTGTACTCACCTTGCCGGTAAAATTATGAGCGAAGTGATTACCGGTGATAGCCAGCGTTATGATGTATTTGCCGGTCTACCACAGTATCCGTTCCCAGGTGGACGCATGTTCCGCGTGCCATTTACTGCTATGGGCGCGTTCTATTACAACTTGCGAGATAAAATGGGTTTCTAATTGATTTAAATCCCATTCGTTAAAGATAAAAAACCCAGCAGTGAACTGCACCCCAAAGGTTGGATTGAGTGTCCAACTTTTGGGGTGCAGTTCATTAGGCTCTGGACCCGTTAAACCAAACGCGGGTAAATCAAACCGAATGACACGGCGCTCATCCACCAGCGCTGCACTCCATGCATCCCAGGTATGCAGCGAGGCACCGGTGCCATGGATTAATATAATAGGTTCGGGGTCATCTTTTGGTCCTTCATCACGAAAATGCACACTCATGCCAGCCACATTGACAAATTGTGAAGGCCACTGTGCCCATCGCTTTGACAGCTCATTCACCGTTTGGTCAGGGACATAGTTCACCCAAGAATATCCAATCACATCCAGCAAACATGCCAGTACTAAATCCACACTGATTGTAATTATTTTTTTCATATTTGCCCTGATGATTTGCCAAGGTGTTCATGCTAACCCTTGAAACCATTCATAGCTATTAGCGGTGATAAATCCCTTCACGTTCAGGCTGATATATCACCTCTTCGATGCATACACTCATTATGTCACCATTGGGTTTAGGCCACTGAATATGGTCCCCTTCATTCAAACCTAAAAGAGCACTACCTACCGGGGCTAATATTGACAGCGTATGCTCACCTTCTTTTACATCTTTTGGGTAAACTAATCTCAAGCTAAACACGTCATTGGTTTCATTTACTTTAAAACGAACACAGGAATTCATGGTAACTACTGTGCTTGGAATATCATGAGAGTCCACAACATCCGCGCGTAATAATTCAGTTTCTAATGCATATTTAGCCGAGGCATCCATATGTGGTAACGATGCCATTAACGTTTCCAAGCGGTCTAAATCCAATTGGGTAATCATGATATTCGGTTGCGTTATCATCTTAATTCTCGCCATTCATTTTATGGGTTGGGTGTTTTAAAGCCTCATTTAATTCAAGTAACAATGTGTGCGTTTGCTCCCAGCCGATACAGGCATCGGTAATCGACATGCCGTATTTTAAACAACCATCATGATCACAGCCTTCCATGGATTGCTTACCCGGTTCAAGGAAACTTTCTAACATAATGCCTCGAATGCCGCGGTTACCATCCACTATTTGTTGCACCACTTCTTTGGCGATGGGCAATTGATTGTCGTGTTGTTTTTGTGAATTATCATGTGAACAATCCACAATCACTTTTGCGTGTAGTTGGTTGTCTTGCTCTGCTTTTTGCAATTGTTCTAATGTCTGCGCAATACTGTGTGCATCGTAATTGGTTAGGTTACGTCCGCCGCGTAAAACCACATGGGTATCTGGGTTCCCTGGTGTATCGAGCATGGCTATATTGCCGTTGTCGTCCATGCCTAAACAATGATGAGGGCGACTGGCTGATATCATGGCATTTACCGCCGTATTCACGGAGCCGTCCGTGCCATTTTTAATACCAACGGGCATGGTTAAATGACTGATCATCTCGCGATGGATTTGTGATTCCGCCGTGCGCGCACCGATAGCGGTCCAGCTGATTAAGTCGTCTAAGTACATCATGGTCATTGGGTTTAATGCTTCCGTGGCCAGCGGCAAACCTAACTCAACCAGTTTAAGCATTAACTTACGCGAACAATGTAAACCGTGTTCTATATCCCCGGTGCCATTGCGCTGTGGATCATACGCTAAGCCTTTCCAACCAGTTGTGGTGCGCGGTTTTTCTACGTAAGCACGCATGACAATCAGTATGCTATCCGCTACCTGATCACTTAACGCTTTTAAGCGTTTGGCATAATCCAATACCGCCACTTCATCATGTAACGAGCACGGACCGGTTATCACCATCAAGCGCGAATCGTCACCATTTAGAATGTGGCGAATTTGTTGTCGCTGCCCATGGACTTGCTGTTCCAGCTGGGCACTTAAACTGAGCGTCTTTTTAAGCGCCTTAGGGGAAGGTAAGGTCTGTGAAATCACCGTTTTTACGGGTGATGAACTCGTGGATTCATTAGATAATAATTGAGCTGATTGCATCGTTTTTTCCTTTTTAATTCATCCCCTATTTTTTCTTTTTCAATTTGAAAAAGTCATGTAAAAAAAAACCCCGACTAGCTGACTGCTAATCGGGGTTTTTAGGCAGTCGGCTGGTTGGGCCGACTGCCATGGAATATTTTTTCAGTGGCGGTTCGGCGTGTGGCTAAAATAGCCAAAATAAAACACAGCTGAATACCAATAAGAAGCCACTTGCACTGCTGCTTTTTTCGCACCATTAGAAATACCTGCAAGGCTAAGCATGCAGGTATGGCAGTTGGTTTGAATGGCGGCAATTAATGTCTTCATACTTTTGATCATAAACCCACACGTTATTTTTGCAAGGGTCTTTTTTATGAATTATTTTTTCTGACTGAACTCAAGTGGTAACTCCTGGGTTTCTTTCACTTCTTCCATCACGATGTAACTCTTTGAATGTTTCACTCCAGGCAGGGTTAACAACATGTCCCCCAATAAAGCACGGTATTCAGACATGCCATCGATACGGGCTTTGATCAGGTAGTCCGCATCACCCGAAACCAGATGACACTCTAAAATGTAAGGCAGCTTTTTAACTGCTTGATTAAACTTTTGAAAGGCATCCGGTGATTGATAAGACAAGGAAATCTCAACAAAAACCAACATGCTAAAGCCCAATGCCTCAGGGTTCAGGCGCGTGTAATAACCCTCTATGTAGCCATCTTTCTCCAAGCGCTTTACACGCTCAATGCAAGGCGTGGAGCTGAGACCCACTTTTTCGGCTAAATCCACATAACTAATACGCGCTTCATTTTGTAATGCTCGCAAAATGCTCATATCGAGGCGATCGAGTTCTCGTTTTTTTAAGGTCTTCATTAAAT
>MDTG01184533.1_pt1 | contig 11916 bp, 9 predicted proteins | sample 811421 | NCBI WGS metagenome assembly MDTG01 (sample SAMN05326645, study PRJNA326480) | marine metagenome | isolation source: seawater | place: Pacific Ocean: South East | collected 2011 | reverse complement strand
GTCGGCGAATACGCGGGACTTGCGGGCGAATACGCGGGACTTGCGGGCGAATACGCGGGACTTGCGGGCGAACCCGCTGGACTTGTCGGCGAATACGCGGGACTTGCGGGCGAACCCGCTGGACTTGTCGGTGAATACGCGGGACTTGTCGGTGAATACGCGGGACTTGCGGGCGAATACGCCGGTTGTTGCTGCTGCTGCCACGCCGGTTGTTGCTGCTGCTGCCACGCCGGTTGTTGTTGCTGCTGCCACGCCGGTTGTTGTTGCTGCTGCCACGCCGGTTGTTGCCAGGCGACTTGCGGGGCGACTTGCGGGGCGGCCTGCGGCTGTTGCCAGGCCACCGGGGCCGCCTGAGCAAAGGTGGTATGGGAATCCCAGGCATCGGTCTGTGTGGGGCGCCAGGTATCGACGACCATCTCGTCGTCTTCCGAGTCGGACGGTGCCCAGGTGTCATTGTCCCACCGCTCTTGGTACGCCTGCTCCACGACCGCCCCGTTGAAATGCGAACCACAGGCCGGCATCTTGCCAATCAAGAGTTGCTCGGACACGCCGCTCAATTCGTCGTGCAAGCCCTTGACGGCGGCATTGTGCAGGATTTCGACGGGCTGCTCAAAGGTCGCGCGCTTGATCGGCGTGGCACCCGCCATCATCTTTTTGACGCCGTGTCGATTGAGTGCCGTAATGTTGCCGCCCCACGTCATCCAGTCGACAATGGTCATCAGATGCCGAATATTGACGTACGAACCGTCAAACGACAATATCGTATGGATTTCTTTGAGGAGTGCGGCCCGTGCTGCCTCGACGCCGTACGTGTGTCGAATCGCAAAGATGTCGTTGCACTGAATGGTACGCTCGTTGATGCCAGACACCGAGTGCACGTGTCGAAGGTCAATGCCCTCGGTATCGATGACAAATTCGCCCCGCTCCGTGCGTATGGACACCCGCGGAATGTTTTCCGAGCCTTTGAGCGTGGTGTCCAACGTGGTTTTGGCGTGCTGATAAAACGCCGTCTCTTTGCGCGACCGTGCCAGCAGCGTAATGTCTCCGAGAGCAGCATCGCTGTACGCAAAGCACATGTACTTGAGACGTGTTCGCAGGCTGTGTACGATCGCGGGCACTGTCAACCCACGCTGTATCATTTTTTTGCGGTCAATGACACACCGCAGCACCTTTTTGGGCGGCGTGTTCCATTTCGGATTGTCGGGGAGTTCCAGATAGGCGTCCAAGACCTGCTGGTCGAGCGTGAAGTCGTGCCGCACCAGTATGTCCCGCAGTGTCGTTCTCTGTATTTCGGTTTTCAATTTCCACGCATTTTCGGGGCGCAACGTCGTGCCCGAAAACAGAGTCAGTATGGGCGTCTTTATTTTTTTAGAGGCGTTGATCAACTCTTCAAAGCGCGGCACGCCCAGTGTGACGTTTTTGGCCGAGTTTCCCGCCTGGTGGAAGGTATTGAGCGTATTATGAACAAACACGCCATTGCCGAGCATGAACGATTGTAATTCTTCATTGACCGTAAAGTCATACACCAATGCGTCGCTTTCGTATGTCTGTATGGATTCGATTTTGTCCCACCAGACATCGGCCTGTATGGCCTGTTCGAGTTCGCATATAATGTGCTTTGGCACTGCTTCCTTCTTTGCTTTCTCTAACAACGTATGAAGCATGCGCAAGGTAACACCATTTCCTCTTCCATTGATGCGATTTATTTCCTTTCGTGTCGCCGTGTTTGTTATATATTCCCGCAAGGATGACAATACGCCGGACATGCCAGGTATCCGAGCTTGAAAGCCCTTCTTAAACGACAATTCGCACATGGATTGAAGTCTTTCCTTCTTTGTCGCCAGTGAAAATCCTATATGTGCTTGAAAACGTGTTGCAAAGGCGGGTGGTATGGAGCCTTCCCACAAATGTCCTTGCTTCCCTGCCGGTGTGTTGTATTTACTTTTATTTATATAGCATGGGAGTCCAAAACGTGCCAAGCACAGAGAAATCATTTCGACAAGAGTCTTCGAGACACTGTGGAAACGTATAGCATAATGTCCGGGCGTGCACGAGATATTTCCATCGCCATCAAAGTAACTTTGCAGCATGGACGATACGAAATCGTCGGGTGCTTGTAATACCCATCCCGGTACGGTTTTATAGTGCGATGTTTTTCCGAAATGTTCAGAAAAAAAGGCGGCCAATACTTTCGAATGAATATTTGCCGTTGTCATTTTCTCCGTCCCCAATGTGTGTCGGGACGGAGCTTTGCGTTTCACGTGAGGAACGAGCCCAATCAGATTCGCAAAGGGGGTTGCAATATTTTCTACCCATTCGTGTTCTCGTCCACAAAATGAAATGGTATATTCATTGACAAACCCTTCCGCCAATACAGCGCCAATAAAGTGCCCAGAAATGACATTGAGAGGGAATGGTGCTGCATTGGCTTTTTCTGCTTGTGGTAGCGTTTTTGCAATGGGCACTGCGTCACCAATGATGAGTTTGTGCCCGGGGATGGCTGTGACGCGATTATTTCGCCTCACTAAAAAGCTGTGTGACGCTGTCATATTTAATGTCCGTTGGTGCACCGTATTTACGCAGAGCATTGTACCATTTGCCGGGTGCCGCGATACATGAGTAATATTTGTCCATGACACCTTTTCAGTGGGCGTAACACCAACACATTGCAGTTGAGCCACGGGCATTTCTTGTGATGTCCGAGAATCGTTATCGAGTATTTCGTCGACCAAAAGACCTATTTTGACTCGTCTTACCGACCCGTTTATGTTGACAATAACTTCTTGGTCATACGCAGCAGACATTTGCGTGGTCGGTTCGCCCACAGATTGTGCCGCAATGGTGCCCACCATCTCTCCGGGCGCTACAATCGAGTGGTGCCATTTCTTCAGCAGAATGTCGACCACGCGTTGCAACACGCCCGGACTGCACCCATGTTGTGTCATCGTGGCCAACACGTAGCAGTACACCATGCGGTTGGCGCGGACAGCGTCCAACAGTGGTTGCAGAATGGCGCGCGTCTGTTTGGGTGGAGTCTGGCCATAGTCTCGGTATTTGTGCAACAGGCGCGCGCACGGAACGGTGATGGCCCATTTTTCACCCAACCGCCGTGTCGCAAAGGTTTTCCAGTGATGGTACGCCTCGGTGCATTCGGGCCAGTGCGGGTCGGCCGGCGGCGCGGAGAGATCGTCGAACGGACACGTGACCATCTCGTGACACATGCCGTCGAGACCGTCCTCGCCGTACAAGAACTGAATGACACGGTTTTGCGAATCGCGCACCGACGTGTCGTTGGCCACGTGCACGGATTCGAGCGACTTGACCAAACGCCGCTGAATATAGCCCGTGGTACTCGTTTTCACCGCCGTGTCCACCAGCCCTTCGCGCCCACCCACCGTGTGGTTCCAGTACTCGTCCGGCGTCAGACCGTCAATGTACGAATGCTTGACGAAACCGCGCGCCCGTGGCGAGTCGTCGTACGGCTTGAACATGGGCAGTGTGCGGTGCCCGAGCGTCGGCTGAATGCGCTTTCCCTGGCAATTCTGCTGCCCCACACAAGCCATGATTTGCAAAATGTTGACCAACGACCCCTTCGAACCCGAACTCACCATTCTGTTCAGACAGTTGTCGGCCGCCATGGCATTTTGCGCAATGAGACCCATGGCGTCGCGCGTTTTGTTGAGCATGCGGTTGATCTTGGCCTCGGCCTGTGCGCCGTGTTGGGCGCGCAGTGTGGCCGCGTCAGTGTCCACGTTGGCGCAAGCGTCGGCCACCGCGCGCGCCGTATCTTTGCGAATGCGCATGTCGCCAATGCCGATGGAAAACCCTTGGGACGAAAACCAGATGTGGTTGATGCGCTGGAGTTCGTTGATGAAGCGGCACGTGCGGTCGGGCCCGTAATCGTTGTACAGGCGGTGAATAATCGAGCCGTGCGACCGACCGAGCGCTTTCTTGCCCAGTGGGCCTTTGAGCAGCTGGCCGCGGACAATGCTGTCTTTCCACACAAAGTCGGTGGGAAATAGCATGGACATGCACTGGAGGCCCGTCCAGCGTCCGTCCGGCCCGGGCGGCGGCAATGCTTCAAAGTCTTCGACCCACATGGCCATGTTGCACATTTCCGACTTGTCGAGGTACACGCCGGGCTGCGTCATCAGGTAGCTGGACAACAGCGAGTCTTGCACAATGCCCATCACCGGGCGGTTGGCCTGGGGCGTGATAATATTTTTGGCCACCGACATCAACTCGAGGGCGTCGGCACGCGACTCGTGCGTCTGTAACGCGTGTAGGTTCATCTCATCCGAGATATCTCGATGATTTCTCACCAAGGCGGACTGTATCTTAAGCCTTTTCGGGTTGCTTACACCGTCATAAAAGACCCATACCCGTTCAGTCTCTGAATGCCTGTCGTATCCTAGCACATCGGACTTAGACAGTAACACTGCGGATTGCCCAATCTCTTATATTGATTACCATTGGGTACGGCGATTGACCGTGGTCTCGTGTTGAACTTTCGTCCACACGATGGTAATAAGAGCTCTCAGGGGTTTCCCGCAACAAGGTATGTCGCTTTGCCCAACGGGCAAAACTAGGGGGTAGCACTTTTTTAGAGCCCCCTGTTGACGGCAATGAGTTTACCGTCGAAATCAGCGTTGTACGGCGTGGTACAGCTCAAGTTGAGCCGGAACGTCTTTCCCTCTGACATGATTTTGGCGCGGTGGCACATGATGGACATGCGGTGGAGCGAGGGCTGCCGATTGAAGAGCACAGGGTCGCCATCCTGCAGTTGGCGCTCGATGGACCAGCCGACGTGCAGGTCGACTTGACCGCGCATGGTTTTGAGATCCAGGCGCGTGCCGTCTTTGCGAATGACGTATTTGACGCGCGGGTCACAGTCTCGAATCATCTGCTTGATCTGCTTGTAATTGAACCGGTTCACGTGCTCGACAATGGTCAGGGTTTCGGCAACCTGCTTGGGCACGCCGACTTCGCGCATGTCCAGCATCGCGTCGCCCGTAATGACGGTGCGCGACGTAAAGTTGCACCGCTTGCCCATGAGCGTGCCCCGAAAGCGTCCCTGTTTGCCCCGCAGGCGTTCCGAGATGGACTTTTGGCCGTTGCGTACTTTGCCGGGCATACGGGTTTGGTCCATGTACATGTGGAGGGCGTCCTGCAGGCGTTCGACGGCATGGTTTTTGATGACCGAAATTTCACCGGCCGATTTTTTGTAGGCCTTGGCGATGCGCAGGACGTACAGCAGGCGGCGCGTAATGTCGTCTTCGCCCCGCACTTCTTCGCCGTCGAGCGTCGGCGACGGCCGCACACAGTTGGGCGGAATCGGCAGGACGGTGAGGATGAGCCACGACGGGTGAAAGCTGGCGTCCTGGGTCTCAATTTTGCCGAGAATGGCGCGCGCTTCGGGGGCCAAGAGGGTGCGAATGCCGTCTTCGGGCGTTTCGACACACAGTGTGGTGGAATTCTTTTTAAAGTAGCGGTTGGCCGTTTTCTGGCACTTGGGGCATTTTTTGAGCGTGCCCGTGCCGACATGGCCGCAATGGGCGCACGTTTTGCGCAGCCACTGCAACGCTTCGTGCATCCAGCCAATGTGGTAGCACGGACAGGGCAGTTCGAAGTGTCCAAAGTGGCCCGAGCAATTGGACCACGTTTTTTTGCACGACGGGCACATTCCGCGGTGCGACGACACGCCGAAACGCGGGTCGCGCAGCCCTCCGGGTTTGGGTCGGTTGTTTTCGTACAGTTCGTCGGTGACGACCTCGCACATAGACATGGCGCGCATGGCGGCGGGCGAACTGACACCAAACTGGAGGGACTGAATGCCGTGCATGGACACTTGCTGTTATACACGTACGCCTAAATATGATCAAAAGGTAATCCAATAATTTTGTTTTTTTAATTTCCGGTAATTTTAGCAATTTGGCCCATTCTGTCGCGGAGGTTGCCCGACGAGTAGCCCGACAGCGCCTGGAACAGGTGAGGGTTTCTCTCGCGGACGCTGTTCATCGAGCTGGAGGTCTGGGTCGCATCGAACGAGAACGGGTTGGACGCCACCTTGGCCGAGGCCGCGTGCACGACAGAGGTCGTCTGCGGGGCCACACGGCGCTTCTTGGTCACAATGTCCATGACGCGGGACTCGAGCTGGCGCTTCTCTTTGGCCTGCTGCTGCGACGCCATCGAATCCATGTCGCGCGCGTACTTTTTGGAGGCCTTGTGGGCAATCTCCATCATCTTGACCGACTGCTCGGGAAAGTTCTGGGCGAGCGCAAAAATAGCCTGCTTGTTCTCGTCGGTCATCATGTCGGCGGGCAGAGACGCGGACCACGAGTCCACGAGGGCCTTGGACAGGGCCTCGGCCTTGCTCTTGGTCTGGAGGCGCTCGTTGTCCTCGCGCTCTTTCCAGGCCGACTGCAGCTTCATGAGCTCGGCCTGGGCCTTCTCGAGCGCAGTCTTGGTGGAACCGAGCTCGTTCTCCTGATCGATGACCAGCTTCATGAGCTCCTCCTGGTTGGTCTCCTGCGGAGCCTCGGCGGCAGGCTCCACCGGAGCGGCGGCGGGGGTCTCGACAGGGGCGACGTTTTCGACAGGGGCAGTAGTCTGTTCGGCGGACATGATTTGCTTGGAGGCACGGTGCGTTATATACTCCTTTTTTTTAGTTTCGTCCACACATGTCACACTGCAACCCGGCCGGCGCGGTTCGGCACACAGCGACACTTCGATGGCGCGCTTGCTCGTCGCGCCGTTGCTGAACGATGTGTGCACGTGCTGCAGCGACAGGCCCTTGTACAGAGTATGGCCGCACGAACTTGGCTGAATCGCGTGCTCGGCAAACCGCCCTTCCAATGTGTCCGAGTCAACTTTGCCCAAAATCCACTTCTTGCCGTCCGCGTCGGTCCAGTCGCGCTGCACCGAACCGACGGCCAGGCCCTCCTCGTGCTCCAGGCGGATAGGCACGTCGCGCAGCTGCATGTTTTTCGATTCGTCCGTGGTAAAATCAAAGGTGGGGTCGTCTTCGCCCGGGTCGGACGTCGCCGGCAAGACGTTCCCCACGAAATAGGTTGGCATATGTTCAAAGATGTGCAGTTGCCGTTATATAGTCGCTATGTACAAACGACCGCCCGACACATGGGACACGTGTTGGCGCGGCGTAACCACGTGTGAATGCACATGCTGTGAAACACGTGACGACAATGCAACTGTTCCACGGCGCCGCCCAGGTCGTTGTGACAAATGGCGCACATGCCCGACGGCGCCACCGAGCCCGCGTCCTCGCGCACGGCCAAGCGCTCGCGTTTGTCGATGCGCACCTTGTACTCGACCTTTAAGTGCCACATGACGGGCCACTGCGACGAAATGTAATCCTGAATAAAGCGCGCGTACGGAGGTTTGAGCGGATTGTCGCGCATCCACTCGTTCACCTTGGCACACACGTTCGGGCAGGCGGCCGGCGGCGCCCAGACACTCACCACTTCCATTGGACGTCCGACGTTGATGTGAATATATACTGGATTCCTCGCGCGGAACGACACGGTATATTAATGGACCGCCGTCCCTGACCATATGTCACACACCAACGTGGAGCATCTGCACACAGGATGTGCCGTCCGCATCCGGCGCGCGCAACTCCTGGGCAAAGAGCCGACGACCTGGAAAAACGACGCGACATTGATTCGGTTTGAACACGATCACTTGCTCACAGACTTGAATCGGCGCGGCGTCACCGTGTACAGGTGCATTGTGCGGTTCGAGGGCACGCCGACATCACAAGATGTGCGAGCGTATGGGTCGCGCCGGTGTCGTCAGGCATCCGTGCTGCCTTTGATGTTGGAAACTATTTAGGGACTCTATTCAAAAAAAAAGAAATGGGTTGTTGTGTGACTACGCAAGAAGAACCGCTCCTGTCCGTCCAGCCCGACTCCCCCGTCTTGCCGGCGACGCCGCCGAATTCGCCGTGGGTACGTCCTCCGTCGCCGTTCACGCTCGACGCCGAGCACATTGTAGTATAAATATCGCCGGCCACGCCCCATCACCATGTCCGAACCCCAACTCGAGCTCTCGGACGAACAGCGCGAAGAGGTTCGGAAGATGTTGGCACAGTTTGGCAACAAAAAAACCAAACAAAAGGAAATGAAACAGCAGCATGCACAGGAACAAAAAATAGTCGACCCCGACCCGCTGGAAGACGCCAAGCCCGGCGAAACCGTCGAGTGGACCGAGCTCACGTCCAAAACGCGGCGGTATGCTTTTGTGCGAGAAACGCGCGCGCTGTTTGCGCCGTTTATTCTCGATCAGTTGGAACTCACGACCGAAGAACTGAACGCGCATATCGCGCGCGTCGGCATGGACGTCACGTCGCAGAACAGCGTTCTGACGGTGTGCGCCATCACGCAGGCGGACCCCGTGCGCGTGTTTCAGATTCAGACGGCCGGCACCCCCGAGAAACTGCGCATTGAAACTATACGATATATTGTTTGAGCAGAACGCTCTGCTTGGTCGCGGGCCAGACATACGTGGCGGCAATCACGTGCACGGCGGCGACCGCCAACACAGAGATGGCAAAAAACACCCACCCGATCGGTTTGTCGTACTCGGCGTACCAATAGGGCAGTCTGCCCGAGACAGAACGCCCGCCGGCACCCACGTAGACGACCAGAAACAGATTGTACACGACCGTGTACACGATAGGTTTCCACAGTGTCGCGGTCGACAGCGACCGGATTTCGGACACCAGTGCGAGCGCATTGCAGCCGTGTGTGACCAACACAAACATGGCATTGTTCGGCTTTGGACTCGCAATATACGTGGGCGCAATGACCAGCCAAAACCCAACAAAGACGACAATCGACGGTGCGAAAATCATGTCGAACAAATGTTTGGACTCGGCACCGGCCAACAGCAGGGCAAAGTAGAGCGTTTCGAGCAGAAACGTCCAGATCGTATAATAAATGAGAATGAACGCGCCCTCTGTCCAGGCCAGAAACGTCAACACGCTCAGAAATAATACCAACCAAAACCGGCGCCGCATTTGAGTGTCACCAAAAATCTTTAAATAGTTTATAATGTTATATATGTCCAGCGCGCATCTTCGACAAAAGCGCGCAAAGATGTGAACGCGCCTTTCATCAGCTTGTCGACCAGGGGTGGCAGCTCGCGCTCGACAAAAGTCTTGAACTTGTCAGGGGGCACGCGCGGTGTCTCGCCGTCGTAAAAGATCTGCATCGTGTCTTCCTCTTGGTACAGGGCAAACAGCAGCAGTGCGTGTTTGGCCACGCGGTCCGGCACCGTGGCGACTTGTGTCAGCATTTTTTGAAGTCGTATACTCGGGTCTGTGTACGTGCGGAGCACGCCCGACGCAATCTGTTTGCACAAGTCGTCCAGCGTCGTGGCTTCCGTGTTGACGATCAGATGGTACATGAGGTCGCTCTTTTGGCGATCCAAATCCACCGCGGCGTGCTGCGCATATTCCGACATCGTACATTAATATTGGTGCTGCATCATGGATCGAATCCGACCGAACGGATTTTTGCGCACGAGTATATAGTGTGCCAAGTACGCGACAGATGCAAGATTTTGAGACGTTTAAACGGATCTTTCGCTTTTTTGTTCAGAGCAAAATGGAACCCAAATACGTAGACGACATCGATCAGCAAATCGGTGCCAACGAAGCCTCGGCGGACCTCAAGGCCCTCGTCGCCGACGTTCAGTCGTTCCACGGGATGCGTCAACATTTATGCGGGCGCGTGATTCAACACTTGCACAATCACCCCGTACTGCATGAACTCATCGCGGCCGGGCGCGTTGAACAGCACGACACGGTGGCACACAAAAGCCTGTGCACGTTCACGAACCAGACCATGGCCCAACACCAAGGCATGACGCTGATCATTTCGGGGCGAAAACCCCACATTGTGACCATCAACAAGCGCTTCAAGCGCCTCGTGTACAGTTTTTGGTATTTAGTACATTTTGCCGACGAAATCATGAAGGAGATTCGCGTGTGGTTGAGCCAGCAACGATGGTGGCGGCGCGGCACCTGTCCAGACGTCACGGACCGCATTTTACAGCATCAAGAGTACATGTTTGCCAAACAAGCCTACGTCAAGCTAAAAGGCATCAACCAATACATCCAACAGGAAATGGTGTCTGTGCCTATAAACAAGTAAATGGGAGATGACGATGATATGGTTGGCCGGCTGGCCTTTACTCCTCCTCTCCTTGTTTGTCGGCGCGCCGTACCGAGAACAGTTGCTCGCAGGCCAGACCATACTCTGTAGTCTGTACCCTTCCAGGCAGCATTTTCACGTCGCGACCGTCGTCTTCGTTCTCTTCTACTTTACACATCCCGACACGCATCTCGAGAACATGCCGGCCGAAATATTGCGCCATGTTATTGTGGCGTGCGCGGTCATGAGCCAGTACCTCGCGCCCAACTACCAGGTGTCCATTTGGACGCTGACGGCGTGGTCGACGCGCTGGCTGCCGACGACGTCCATATTCGACACACCGCTGCGGTCCTTCGCCAAGTGTGTGGTCTTTGCGGGCGTGTCCGGCGGCCCTTGGCGCGGTCACCCTCTGGACACGCGGTGGTGCTGGATTCTGTTCACACACGAGGCGGCGTGGTTACTGCTGCCTGTACAAATACTCTACGAAGTCTATTCTAAAAAAAAAAATACGAACGCGATTGATATTGTGTAATTACACCTCTGTGGCCGCCGAAACAGTTTTCTTCAGCCAGCCGTCGTCGCCAATCTCGGTCATGAGCTGACGAACCCACTCCTCCTCTTCAAAGTCGTCCAGGACAGCGTCGAAAGACTCGAGGTCGTCGTCTTTCGAGCCGGCGTGCGGCGCCAGGTCGATGCCGAGAAAGGCAAACAGGTCCGTGGACGAGTCCATGATCGCCTGCTGCTCCTGAGCGACGGCTTTTGCCGCATACGGGTCGTTGGGCAGCACCTGGTCGTCGAGCTTTGGCGCAACCTTGCGGCGCTTTTTCGAGGCCCCCGGCCGCCCGACCTTGCGGCGCTTTTTCGGGGCTCCCGGCCGCCCGACCTTGCGGCGCTTTTTCGAGGGCGTCTTCAGGCCCGCTTTGTCGTCGAAACGCTTGCCACAGCCGTCGCACGCCGCTTGGCGGTTGCTGCGTGCCTGCTGGTGGCAGTGGGAGCACTCTTTGAAACTGCGCCCCTGCTTCGACTTGCCCGACTTGGACAGAAAAGCATGGTCACACGACTTGCACTTCATTTGTGCGTTCGACGACGCCCGCGTGCCGCACCTGACGCATTTCTTGATACACGTGCCGCATTTAGACGCCTTTGGCGATGCCGAAGCGTTTGCGGGGGTCAGCGAGACCATGCGGAGGGCAGATACGGACATAATTCGTGGGGGAAATAGGGGTTGTGGTATGTGGAATAGTCGTGTCTAATTTAAATGTGTTGCGATGTTTAATATTAAACGCGTTTGAACTTTAATATTAAACATTGTCCAACTGCAGATGTATAGCTTTGTCTTAAATATACGCAAGGCTATACTCAAGCAACTTGTTACTGTATTTCAAATTAAAATCCGTGGTGCGTCAACATCTCAACCGATTTTAATTTAATTTAAATTAAAAAGTTCCGAGGGCTGATCTGATGCGGCGGACAGATTTTAATTTAATTTAAATTAAAAAAAATGTTGAGGTGCATGAACCATTTTAATTTAAATTAAATTAACGTGAGTCTTGTGTCGCCGATCTTAATTGCAATTAAAAAATGCCGAGGTGCGTGTTCGTCCAAACCCATCTTACATGTAAAAATGTAGAAGCTTCTGTCCACATGGCACTAACCCTTTTGAGACATATGAAATAATTGAAACGTTTGTTTAGATTTCTCCTAAAAAAATTAAGCCGACGGCAGGATAGCCTTTAGAGGG
>MDTG01034420.1_pt1 | contig 11916 bp, 9 predicted proteins | sample 811421 | NCBI WGS metagenome assembly MDTG01 (sample SAMN05326645, study PRJNA326480) | marine metagenome | isolation source: seawater | place: Pacific Ocean: South East | collected 2011 | reverse complement strand
TTATCTGTTATTTCTTCCCAAGTTTTTATTGTATTTTGAAAATCTTTTTCTATTTCATTTTTTGTTTTATTTGATCCTGCTGTTCTAACGATCACGCCCATACTTTTTGGAATATTAATTTCATTTAAAATAGTTCTAATTTTTTGACGGTCAGTAGAATTAAATATTTTTCTAGAAATTCCACCTCCCTTTGGAGTATTAGGCATGAGAACAATATATTTTCCTGCCAAAGATATAAAAGTTGTAAGTGCCGCACCTTTTTGCCCGCGCTCTTCCTTTATGACTTGTATTAAAACTACTTGGCCTGGTTTGATTACTTCTTGTATTTTGTATCTTTTAATACCAAACGAAGTTTTTACTTCATCTCTAAAATCTTTCTTTTCTTCAATATTGTTATGATTTTTTTCATTATTTTCAGTTTGTATTTCATTGTTTTCTTCTTGAGCAGTTTCAGAATTATCAGAAATATTTTTATTTTTGAGATCTTCTCTAATTTTTTCTTCAGCAAACCTAATTTTTTCTTTATCTTCCGAAGGAATCTGATAATAGTCAGACTGTATGTCGTTAAAAGCTAAGAAACCATGACGCTCTCTCCCAAAATTTACAAAAGCAGCCTGTAACGAAGGTTCAACTCTACTAATAGTGCCAAGATAAATATTATTTTTAAAAGTTAGATTATTTTTATCCTCAAACTCATACTCTTCGATAGAATTATTTGATTTAAGAACAATACGTGTTTCATTGGGATGCGAGGCATCAATGTATAAATTTTTTTCCATTTTAATTGAATTCCTTTGAATTTTTCTTGATTTTTTAATTTTGTATTTTTCATACGCTTATTTTATACGATTTTAACAATAAATACACACTTTTAAATTTAAATGCCTAAAGAAAGTCAAATTTATTATTAATAAAAAGGAGTAATGTTTAAATTTCTTAACTTTTCTTTAAAATTTATAATATTGTTTTTAATAGCAACAATATTTCTAGCTTTTTCTACATTGTGGTATTTCTCGATAGGATTACCAGATTATAAAAAATTGTCTAATTATCAACCACCAATTTCTAGTAGAGTTTATTCTGAAGATGGAAAATTAATAGCTGAATATGCCTTACAAAAAAGGTTATTCGTACCCTATGAGTCAATTCCAAAAGTAGTGATTAATTCTTTTTTATCAGCTGAGGATAAAAATTTTTTTAGTCATCCTGGTATTGATGCAAAAGGCATTTTAAGAGCTACAATTAATAACATTAAAAACATATCTCAAAACAAAAGATTAGAAGGTGCCTCAACCATTACACAGCAAGTTGCTAAAAATTTTCTTTTGACAAACGAGGTTTCGATAAAAAGAAAAGTGAAGGAGGCAATTTTAGCATTTAGAATAGAAAGAGCTTATTCTAAAGAAAGAATTTTAGAATTATATTTAAATCAAATTTATTTAGGACAAGGTACTTATGGTATTGCAGCAGCAAGCTTAGAATATTTCGATAAATCAATTAAGGAGCTTAATTATTCAGATGCAGCTTTATTAGCAGCTTTACCAAAAGCTCCAAGCAAATATAATCCTTATAAATATCCAAAAGTTGCAAAGTTTAGAAGAAATTTAGTTCTTGAGAATTTAGAGGAAAATAAATTTATTTCGTTAAAAGAATTAAAAAAATTAAAAATTTTAGATCTAAATTTGAAAAGAAGAAAAATTGAAATAGTTAATGAGGCTAATTCTTATACTGAAGAGGTGAGAAGGTCAGTAAATGAAAATTATGGTTTTGAAAAACTCTACTCTCAAGGTTTGAGCATTAGAACACCACTTAAAATAGATTTTCAAATTCAAGCTTTAAAATCTTTAAGGCAAGGTATAGAGGAATATGACAGAAGACATGGTTGGAGGGGACCAATAACTAACAAAATCAAAAATAAAAATTGGAAGAATAATTTAGAAAATTTTAAACTTGATCCTACTTTAAACTGGAAGTTTGCTGAAATAACTGAAATAAAAGATAATCAAATTAAGATTAAAATTTTACTTCAAAAAGAAAATAATATTTTCGGCTATATTAATTTTAAAAATATTAAATGGACTCTAAGAAAAAAGAAAAAAATCTCGGATAGGCATAAGATAGGTGACATAATATTTGTAAAAAAAATAAAAAACGAGTCTTGGGGCATAAAACAATATCCAAAAGTTAATGGAGGCATTGTTGCATTAGATCCTCACACAGGAGATGTTAAAGCTTTGGTGGGTGGATTTAATTTTAGGTCTAGTGAATTTAACAGAGTGACTCAAGCTAAGAGACAACCAGGTTCGGCATTTAAACCAATCGTGTATGCCGCTGCTTTAGAGAATGGTTTTTCACCTAATACAATTATTTTAGATGCTCCATTTGTAGAAAGCCAAGGCGTTGGCTTAAAAAATTGGAAACCAGAAAATTACGGTAAAAAATTTTATGGACCTTCAACTTTTAGAAAAGGAATTGAATATTCAAGAAATTTAATGACTATAAGAATTGCAAAACAATTAGGATTAGATAAAATTTTAGATCTTTCAAAAAAATTAAATATTTATGAGGAAATTCCAGAGCTTTTATCTGTTTCACTCGGAGCAGCTGAGACTACATTAATAAATTTAGTAGCAGCTTACGCGCCTTTTATAAATGGCGGGAAAAAAATTGAACCTAATTTAATTTCAAGAATTCAAGATAGAAGAGGTAAAACAATTTTTAAAATTCAAAATAGAAATTGTTTCGGTTGTGATAAATTTATTAATGAGAAAAATACTTATCCAATAATTAAGAATACCAATGAACAAGTTATTTCTGAGGAAACAGCTTATCAAATGACTTCGATATTAAGTGGTGCAGTTGAAAGAGGAACAGCAAAAAAACTTAAATCTCTTAAAGTTCCGATAGCTGGAAAGACCGGCACTACTAACAATAATTTTGATGCATGGTTTATTGGTTTCTCCTCAAATTTGGTCGTTGGAGTTTATGTTGGATTTGATAATCCTAAAACTTTAGGAAAATTTGAGACAGGATCTAAAGCTGCTTTACCTATTTTTAAGGATTTTATTGAAAATACTCTTTTCAAAGAAGATTTCAAAGAATTTCAGATACCAGAAAATATTTTCCTAACTTCTCTAAATTATGATACGGGATTAAAGTCTTCACTGGGTGATAAAAATACAATTATTGAGGCTTTAAAATTAAAAGATATTAACAATATTGATAATAATAATTTAATTTCAATTAATGATCATGATACTCTAATAAAGTTTAGACAATTTTACTAATGCAAAACTTTGAAAATAAATCAGTAATATTAGAAAAAACTCTAAAAAATATTAGGGGGTATCTTTGATAAAAATAAAATTGAAAAAAAATTAGCAGAACTACAAAAAATTATTTCAAAAGAAAATTTTTGGAAAGATAAAGACTCCGTTAAAAAAATTTTAAATCAAAAAAAAAACTATGAAGATATTTTAAATTCCTATGAGTTTACTCTCAATGAAGTAAAGAATTTGAAAGAATTATTTAGCTTAGCCACTCAAGAAAAAAATGATGAAATTCTTGAAGAATGTAATTACAAAATAGATGAAATACAGAGTGAAGTTAAAAAAATTGAAATAAAATGTTTTCTGTCTGGTGAAAACGATAATTTAGATATTTATCTAGAAATACATGCAGGCGCAGGTGGTACAGAAAGTCAAGATTGGGCTGAAATGTTGAGACGGATGTATATGAAGTGGTTTGATAAAAAAAAATTTAAATATCAAATTATAAGCGAGCATAAAGGAGATGAAGCAGGAATTAAATCATCAATAATAAAAGCTGATGGAAGTTATTTATACGGCCTTATGAGAGCAGAGTCAGGCGTTCATAGACTTGTGAGAATTTCTCCATTCGACAGCGGATCTAGAAGACACACTAGTTTCGCAAGTGTTTGGGTATATCCTGCGGTTGATGACGATATAGATATAAAGATAGATGAGAAAGAATTGAGGGTTGATACCTTCAGATCCAGTGGAGCAGGGGGTCAACATGTTAATACAACTGATAGTGCGGTAAGAATTACCCATCTACCCACAAAGATTGTTGTTCAGTGTCAAAATGAAAGATCTCAACATAAAAATAAAGAAACTTGTTACAAGATGTTAAGAGCAAGGTTATACGAAAATGAAATGCAAAAGCGTGAAGAGGAAAACCAAAAAGAGATAAACGCAAAGACAGATATTGGATGGGGGCATCAAATAAGATCTTATGTGTTGCAACCTTATCAACTAGTAAAAGATTTAAGAAATAAAGTAGAAAACACTAACCCTTCAAGTGTTTTAGATGGAAATATTGATCAATTCATAGAAGAAGGAATAAAAAATAAATAATGAAAAAATTTATATCTACGCTTATTTATCTATTTTTATTATTAATAATTTTATCAACAGTAATTCTATCAACGATCGGAGTGGAAACAAAAAGATTTAATAGTTTAATTTCAAATAAAATAAATGCAAATAATAATAATTTTAAAATTAGACTTATTACTGTAAAATTTAAATTAGATCTAAAAGAGATTAGTTTATTTTTAGAGACCAACAACCCTTTGATTAATTATCGAGATGCAACAATTCCAGCTGAAAATATTAAAGTTTATGTTAACTTTTTTTCAATCTTAAAATCGGAAGCTAAAATTAATAAAATTAATTTAACTTTTAAACAGTTAAACATTGAAGAATTAAAAAAATTATCTGTAATATTTAAACCATCAAATCTCACTTCTTTTATAACCAATAATATTGAGCAAGGAAAACTCGACTCTGAAATTGAAATTTATTTAGATAAGAATAATTTGCTTAATGATTTTATAGCTCGAGGTTCAATTTCAGACTTAAAAGCCAAAATAGTAGGTGGTTTAGTTCTTGAGAAAACATCATTCAAATTTATTGGTGATAAATCAGATATTTTAGTGAAAAATTTTTCAAGTCAGACAAGGTCTTTTACAGTTGATGAAGGCGATATAAAAGTGAAATTTTCCCCTGAGTTATCCTTAGAAGCAAATTTTAGTTCAAATTTAAAATATGATTCAAAAATTGAAAATTATTCAAATTTATTTAGCAAATTAAACTTTAATGGAAATTTATTGTTTTTAGATGCAAAACTTTCAAATAATTTTTCAATTAATTTCGATAGAACTTATAAAGTTAAAAAATTTAAATATCTAAGCAATGGGGAAATATTTAGATCAAGTTTGGAGTCAAATGAATTTAAAAAAAATGATTTTTTGAATGAAAAAATAAGTCATTTAAACTTAATTAATTCAAAAATAAAACTCAACCTCAATCAACAAAATAGTAAAATTAATTTATCGGGGAGATATTCATTGAATAAGAAAGATTTTTTACCTTTTGACTTAAATTATAGTTACAAGAAAAAAAATTCTAAAATTAAACTTTCAGCTGAATATGATAAAGAAATTGAACTTTCACAAATTAATTATAAGAAACAAAAAGGAAACATTTCGAATATTTTTATTGATTTAGATAAATCAAAAAACAATTTAAAAATTAATGAAATTAATTATACCGAAGGTAAAAACTTAATATTTACCAAAGGTTTAAAATTTAAAAAAGGTCAATTTTTGTCCTTTGATGAAATTTCGGTAAAAACATTTAAAGATAATAAAAAAAATAACGATTTTTCAGTAACATTTGGAAAAAAAATTAAAATCAAAGGCAATCTATTCGATGCAACTTACTTGCCCAAAATATTTGCTAAAAAAGCAAATCAAAATATTTTGTCTGGTATAAGTAAAGATTTAGAGATAGATCTTTCAAATGTTGCAGCACCTTTATCCGAAAAACTTAAGAATTTTAAATTAATAGGAAGAATTGAAAATGGTAAATTTGTAAAGATTTCCTCTAAAGGTGATTTTGGACAAAATGATTATTTGGATATCACAATGAAAAGTGACGAAAATAAAAAAGTAAAGTACTTAGAGATTTATTCTGATATAACAAAACCACTTTTAACAGAATTTAGTTTTTTTAAAGGTTTAACTGGAGGGAAACTTTTATATTCAACAGTATTAGCAGAAAGTTCTTCAAGATCTAAATTAAAGATTGAAAATTTTAAAGTAATTAACGCTCCAGGTATGGTTAAACTTCTTTCACTTGCAGATTTAGGCGGTTTAGCCGATTTAGCTGAAGGTGAAGGATTATCTTTTGAAGTTTTAGAAATTACAATGGAAAAAAATAAAGATTTATTAAAGATAAATGAAATACTAGCTCTTGGACCAAGCATTTCTGTTTTAATGGAAGGATATCAAGACACAAATACCACAAGTTTGAGAGGAACTCTAGTTCCCGCAAAAACGCTTAACAAGATGATTTCAAAAATTCCTGTCATTGGAGATATCGTAATACCAAAAGAAGTAGGAGAAGGACTGTTCGGAATAAGTTTTAAAATGAAAGGACCGCCTGGAAGTATTAAAACAACCATAAATCCAATAAGAACTATTACACCAAGATTTATTCAGAAAATTATTGATAAAAAAAATAAGACTAAATAATTTTTACTATGTAATGTTTCTTTTTTCCACAAGAGATCTTTAAAATTTTTTGTTTGAAATCATTTATTTCAAGTAATTTTTTTTCATCTTTGACTACTATATTATTTATTTTCAAACCATTACTTACAATTAATCTTCTCGCCTCACTTTTTGAGGACAGAATTTTGTTTTTTGATAGAAAATCTAAAATACTCAAACCGTTATTTAAATCATCAAATTTAATTTTTATTTCTGGAAGATTGGAACTAACATTACCAATTTCAAAAGTATCTTTAGCAGTTTGTTCTGCTATCATCGATGCTTTTTTACCATGTAGGATCTTAGTTGTTTCGTTAGCTAAAATAATTTTAAGTTTATTAATATTTTTTTCGTCTTCACATAACTTATCTATTTCACTTGTATCAATTTCGGTAAAATATTTTAAGAATCTTTTCACATCACGATCATCTGTATTCCTCCAAAACTGCCAATATTCATAAGGAGAAAATAAATTTTCATTAAGCCAAATAGCACCCTTTTCCGTTTTGCCCATTTTAGTGCCAGAAGCTAAGGTAATCAAAGGTGTTGTTAATCCAAAAGCCTCTTTTTTTAAAATCCTTCTAATTAAGTCCACTCCATTAACTATATTACCCCATTGATCTGAACCCCCGATCTGCAAAATACAATTATTCTTTTTAAATAATTGATAAAAATCGTATGCTTGCAAAATCATATAATTAAATTCCATGTAGCTAAGAGATTGCTCACGCTCTAATCTTAATTTTACGCTATCGAATGTAAGCATCTTATTTATTGTAAAATGTGTACCAATTTCTCTAAGAAATTTTATGTAATTTAACTTTGTTAACCATTTAGAGTTGTCTACGAAGATTGGTTTTGTATTTTTATTTGATGTATTTAAAATTTTGTTAAAAACTTTTTTTATACTCTTAATATTTTTTTTGATTTCTTTTACATCTAAAATTTTTCTTGTTGAGTCTTTTCCTGAAGGATCTCCTATTAAAGTTGTACCACCGCCTAAAAGAACAATAGGTCTGAGACCATGTTTTTGCATTAATTTTAGAAACATTATTTGGAGTAAACTTCCCACATGCAAACTAGTAGCTGTACAGTCAAAGCCTATATAGCCAGAAATTGATTTTTTATCACAAATTTCCTCAAGTTTTTTTATGTCAGTGCATTGATTAAGAAATCCACGCGATTGCACCTCATTTAAAAATCTATTTTTCATAGAAGAATGTTTAAAACACTATTATACAAAAAATGTTATAAATAAATAAAAATATGCAAAAAAAATATACCTCTTTAGGCCTAATGAGTGGAACATCTGGGGATGGAGTAGACGCATCCATAGTGCATTCAGACGGTATCAGTAAATTTGAAGTTATAAAGGATAAATATTATGAATATGATTCTATTATTTATAAAAACATCCATTCTATAAAAGAGAAAATTTTTAACATTAAAGATTTAAAAAAGTTATCAAAGGAGTTAAACGAGTTAGAGAGGCAAATAACTTTATATCATGCTAAAATAATAAAAGAATTTGAATCAATTGAAGAAAATTTTTTAGTCGGTTTTCACGGTCAAACAATTTATCATAACGCTAAAGAAAGAATTTCAAAACAATTAGGTGACGGAAAACTATTAAATCAATTAACAAAAAAAAAATTGTATATAATTTTAGAAAAAATGATATTTTACATGGTGGAGAAGGCGCTCCATTAGCTCCAATTTTTCATCAATTAATTCTTACTCAGAAAAAAATCAAATTGCCGGTTTGTATTCTAAACATTGGTGGAATAGCAAACATTACAGTTGTTAAAAAGCCTATAGGATCTAGTGAAATATTTAGCAAAGATATAGGACCAGGAAATTGTCTGATTGATTCCTGGATTAGAAAAAATTCTAATAAAAAATTTGATCTAAATGGTGAAATTGCAATAAGCGGAAAAAAAAATCAAATAATTTTTGAGCAAGCTCAAGATCTTTATTCTAATAGAAAAAATATAGAAAAATCTTCTTTCGATACTAATGATTTTGACATTTCATTTGTTAGAGGTTTATCGATTGAAGACGGAGCTGCTACACTTACGGAATTTACTGGAAGTATAATTGGAGATTCTTTGTCATTATTACTGGATAAAGAAAAATTATTAGAAAAAATTTTAGTTTGTGGAGGTGGTAGAAAAAATAAAATTTTACTTAACTCTATTGCAGAAAACATTTATCCTCAAACTTCTCTTGAATTAATAGATGATTATGGAATAGACGGTGATTTTGTCGAGTCCCAGGCTTTTGCTTATTTAGCTATAAGATCTTATGAAAAACTTCCAATAACTTTTCCCAATACTACAAATTGTGAAAAACCATGCACCGGAGGCGAAATAATAGAAAGTTAAATCAACGCTGTTTTTTCTTTTATATATTTTTCAATTTCAATTTTTAAATCTTTTTCTTTATTTTTAAAAAAATGATTTGAATTTTTTATTTTCGAAAAAATTACTTCGACACCTTTTTGACTCTTTATACGATTATCTAGTTCTAAAATACTATCTTTTGTAACTAACTCATCATTTTCACTATAAATAACTTGTCCAGAAGTAGGGCATGGAGCTAAAAAAGAAAAATCATAAACATTAGGTTGAGGTGACACAGCTACAAAATTATTTACTTCTGGCCTTCGCATAATCAATTGCATACATATAAGAGATCCAAAAGAAAAACCGGACACCCAACATTGACTATAATCTAGATTTTGTCTCTCAATCCAATCTAAAGCAGCAGCTGCATCTGATAACTCTCCCTGTCCATTGTCAAAAACACCATCACTTTTCCCAACTCCTCTGAAATTTACTTTAATAACCGAAAATCCATTTTCTAAGAAAATATTATACATCAGTTGAACAATTCTATTATTCATTGTTCCTCCGTATTGAGGATGTGGATGCAACACAATTGCAACAGGAGAGCCAAATTTTGGATTTTTATAATACTTTGCTTCTAGTCTTCCAGATGGGCCAGGAATAAAAATTTCTAAACTTTTAGGTTTCATAATTGATAATGATTACTATTAAAAAAAAAAAGTAATGTTTTATATCATGTTTTTATGCGACAAATATTTTTTTTTAATCCTGACTAAAATAGTAGGAATTGTTTCAAAACTGTTGTATTACAACGTTAAATTATGAAATTAACTAATAAAGGAAGATATGCTGTAATGGCGATGGCCGACTTGGCATTAAACGCTAAAGACGGACCTATAAGTCTTACAGAAATTTCCATAAGACAAAATATTTCCTTAGCTTACTTAGAGCAAATATTTATTAAACTTAAAAATAATAAACTAGTAAAAAGCTCAAGAGGAGCTAATGGCGGTTATGTTTTAGAAAAACCAGCATCTGAAATAAAGTTATCCAATATTATTTTTGCAGTAGATGAAGAAGTAAGAACACTTAATTGCAAAAAAAATTCAAAAAGAGGTTGCAATAATAAGTTAACTAAATGTATTACGCATAATTTATGGGATCAATTAGATCAACATATAAATGGATTTTTTGAAAAAGTAAAATTACAAGACTTAACAAAAACGAGCTAATTAAATGAAAAGCGAAGAATTTAAAAATCAAGAATACAAATACGGTTTCACGACTGATATAGAAAATATTAAAGCTCCCAAAGGTCTTACTGAAGATACTATAAAATTTATATCTGCAATAAAAAAAGAACCTAAGTGGATGTTAGATTGGAGAATGAAAGCATTTAAGAGGTTGAAAGTTATTAAAGAACCGAGTTGGCAAAAACCTAAATATCCGAAAATTAATTATCAAGACTTATACTATTACTCTGCACCAAAAAGCATGAAAGATAAACCAAAAAGTTTAGACGAGGTTGATCCTAAACTTATTGAAACGTATAATAAATTGGGTATTCCACTTAATGAGCAAAAAAAATTAAGCGGGGTAGCTGTCGACGCTGTTTTTGACTCAGTTTCTGTTGCAACAACTTTTAAAGGTGAGCTTGACAAAAAAGGAATAATTTTTTGTCCGATTTCAGAAGCTATTCAGAAACATCCAGATTTAGTTAAGAAATATTTAGGCTCTGTTATTCCAATCAGTGACCATTATTTTGCAACATTAAATTCTGCTGTTTTTACGGATGGCTCTTTTGTTTATATTCCTCCAAATACTAGGTGTCCGATGGAGCTTTCTACTTATTTTCGAATTAATGCTTCAGAAACGGGTCAATTTGAGAGAACACTAATTATTGCAGATAAAGGAAGCTACGTAAGTTATTTAGAAGGCTGTACAGCACCGATGAGAGATGAGAACCAATTACACGCAGCTAATGTAGAATTAGTAGCGTTGGATGATGCTGAAATTAAATATTCCACAGTACAGAATTGGTATCCTGGCGACAAAGACGGTGTAGGCGGAATTTACAATTTTGTAACGAAAAGAGGTGCTTGTAGAGGAAAAAACTCTAAAATTTCATGGACACAAGTAGAGACTGGATCAGCAATAACCTGGAAATATCCAAGTTGTATTTTGCAAGGTGATAATTCTGTTGGAGAATTTTATTCGATAGCTATTACTAATAATCATCAAAAAGCAGATACTGGCACGAAGATGATACATTTAGGTAAAAATACAAAAAGTAAAATTATATCCAAAGGAATTTCGGCTGGAAAAGCAGATAACACTTATAGAGGTCTTGTGGATATTGGGGCAAAAGCATTAAATTCAAGAAATTACACCCAGTGTGACTCCTTACTAATGGGTAATAAATGTGGTGCGCACACAGTACCATATATTAGAAATAAAAATGCATCGTCTACTGTTGAGCATGAGGCAACAACATCTAAGATTAATGAAGACCAATTATTTTATTGCAATCAAAGAGGGCTTAACCAAGAAGAAGCAATTAGTTTAATAGTTAATGGTTTTTGCAAAGAAGTCTTACAACAATTACCTATGGAGTTTGCAGTTGAGGCTCAAAAACTTGTTTCAATCAGTTTAGAAGGAAGTGTTGGATAATGCTTCAATTAAAAAATTTAAAAGCCTCGGTTAACAATAAGTCAATTTTAAATGGACTGAACTTAGAAATAAAGCCGGGTGAAGTGCATGCAATTATGGGACCCAATGGATCAGGAAAAAGTACTTTGGCTAACATACTATCTGGAAAGAATGGTTATGATGTAAGCGGTAGTTTAAAATTTGAAGGACTAAACTTACAAGATATTCCTATCGAAGAGCGAGCACAAAAAGGAATATTTTTAGCATTCCAATATCCTTTAGAAATTCCAGGTGTAAATACAACTAATTTTCTAAAAACTTCTTTGAACACAATTAGGAAAG
>MDTG01365383.1_pt1 | contig 11917 bp, 13 predicted proteins | sample 811421 | NCBI WGS metagenome assembly MDTG01 (sample SAMN05326645, study PRJNA326480) | marine metagenome | isolation source: seawater | place: Pacific Ocean: South East | collected 2011 | reverse complement strand
TGCGAAGTTAGTGTGGCGTCTGTAGGTTACCTTCCAGAAGGTAATCTGAGGGTTACCTGTAAGGTAAACATCCTGTGCGCCGTAAGCTACGAGTTGCATTAATCCTCCACCCATTGGGTTATAATATTGCTAAAGAAAAAAAAATTTTGTAAAATCGTAAAAAAAACGGAATAAATTACAAGTTTAAATTATTTATATTAAAATTTTCAGTCATAAAATGCTTTAAATAATCATCAAGAAAAACTTCTTTCTTACCTTCATGGTTTTTTTTAAAAATATACGAATTATTGTTTTTATTAACAGTCCAACCTTTTTCTAAAGCATTGTAAATAAATACCATTTTTTGTAATGTAATAAAATCTATTTTTTTTGATGGTTCTTCATTTCTCAAATCAATATCCATGTTATATTGATTTTAGAAAAAATGTAAAGTATACTAACATATTTTATTTATTTTTAACTTTTTTTAAATTATCTCTAAATATATTTAGTTTATTTTAATTTAATTTGGTTTTTTTTATCATTTTGCGCTTATTTTGTATTTTTTAACTGTTTTATTAAATTAAATGAATGTAATTATAGAAGTTTCTAAAAAATCAAATTTAAAATATGAATACGATAAAGAAAAAAAATGCTTAATTTTAGATAGAGTATTACATAACACAAATGTATTTCCGTATAATTATGGATTTATTCCTAATACACTATCACCCGATGGGGATCCTCTTGATATTATTATTTTATCTGAATTTGAATTAATGCCCGGAAGCATTTGTAATATTAAAGTAATTGGAGGAATTGATACATCAGATGAGAGCGGACAAGATGATAAAATTATTTGTGTTTTAGATGATAAAGTTGACCAACAATCAAAATACACAAATGATATTTGTGATGTAAATCAAAGTATTTTAGATAATATATATTATTTTTTGTCTCACTACAAAGACGGTGAAAAAAATAAATATGTTAAAATTGGAGATTTTTATAACAAAAAAAAAGCACTAAATATAATAAAAAAATATACTATAGACAAAAAAAAATAATTTAATATATTTAACAAAATTTAAAATTAAATATATTTATTTTACTTATTATATTAATGCCTAATTTTAAACCAAAGGCCAATAAAAAAATAAAAATGAATAATAACTCAATATTGACTTTGGATAATCAACACAGTGATAAAATGAAAGAGTTTCATGACATAAAAAATAAAATTATACCTGAATTAAAAGCAAAAAGAAAAAATCTAAAAGAAAAATTAAAATTAGAAATGAAACTTGAAGAGCAACTTAATTTAAAAGATGAAATAAAGAAAATTAAAAAAGAAATTAAAAAACTTGAGCAAAAGAAAAAAAAATATTTGCTTGATAATTCTAAATATATTTTTCCTTATTTTGAAAAAAAAAAAGAACTATCACAAGGTAAACAAAAAAATAAAAATAAAATTTTACATAATTTTTTTAATAAAGACAAAAATGTTAAAATTAAAACAGAAGAAACAGAAAGTGATAAGTTTTTAATTAATATAAATGAAAATATGTTAAATATTAAAAATTATACGATTGATTATGAAGTTTGTAAATGTGGTGGAGAATTTATTCATATTGACTATAAAGGATTAGTTGTTTGTAATAAATGTGCAATTCAAAAAAGTTTTTTGATTGAACATGAAAAACCTAGTTATAAAGAACCGCCTAAGGAAGTTTGCTTTTATGCTTATAAAAGAATTAATCATTTTCGAGAAATTTTGGCACAGTTTCAAGCAAAAGAAACAACACAAATACCCGATGATGTTTTTATTAATATTAAAAATCAAATAAAAAAAGAAAGAATTTCTTTAAAACAAATGACAAATAAAAAAGCAAAAGATATTTTAAAAAAATTAGGCTATAATAAATACTATGAACATATTCCATTTATTAAAGATAAATTAGGTATAAGACCCCCTGTAATGTCCCCTGAATTAGAAGATAAATTATGTAATCTTTTTATGGAAATTCAAAAACCTTATTCAAAACATTGTCCAGATGATAGAGTTAATTTTTTAAACTATTATTATGTTTTATATAAATTATGTGAACTTTTAAATGAAAATAAATTTTTGCCTTTTTTTCCAATGCTTAAAGATCCTGTAAAAAGAATAGAACAAGACCAAATATGGAAAAAAATATGTAAAGAATTAAAATGGGAATTTATTCCTACAATTTAAATAGAATTAAATAAATAGAATTAAAAGTAAAAAAATAGTAATAATTAATGAATATTTTGTTTTATTTAAAAAATAAAATAACATTAAAAAAAAAGATATTATTATTTTTTATTATTTATTTACTACACAAATTATTTAAAAATAGAAAAAATATTTTATTTTTTATGTTTAAATTAACTCCTTATGGAAAAAAATTTATAAAAAATAAGCAAAAAAAAGCACTAGATACGATAAAAAAAAGTGTTTTTAAAAAAAAATGGTCTTGCAATTTAAATATTTTAAAAGATAAAGGCAAAAGTTTGGAAGATATTAAAATTGTAATTCGACAAAGAAAAAATCAATTAAATCATAAAATTTCTGGAACTTTATATAGTAACAGGGAGTATCATAAAACAATAGCAAATTATATGTTTAATTTATATATGTATAGTAATCCACTACATACTGATTTGTATCCTGAATTAAATAAGATGGAAAGTGAAATAGTTAAAATGATAGGAAACTTATTTGATTTACCTAAGACAGGTGGTGGAAATATAACTACAGGTGGCACAGAAAGTACTATTTTGGCAATAAAAGCATATAAAAAATATAAAAAAGAAACTTCTTTTTTCTCTAAAAAATTACAAGTAATAACAACAAAAACAGGACATGCTGCGATTAATAAAGCGTGTGAACTATTAGATTTAGATTTGATTTATGTTAATTTAAATAAAAACTATACAATGGATACAAAAGATTTAAAACAAAAAATAAATTCTAAAGTATGTGTAGTTATTGCATCGGCACCCTGTTATCCATACGGTTTAATAGATAACATAACAGAAATAGGAAATATTTGTAGAGATAATAATGTACCACTTCATGTGGATGCTTGTTTGGGTGGTTTTATTACACAATTTGATAATACTATTAAATTAAGTTTTAAAGATAATATAAGTTCTATAAGTGTAGATCCGCACAAATTTGGTTATGTACCAAAAGGTTCATCTCTTTTATTATGGAAAAGTAACAAAATAAGACATTATCAATATTTTATAACAGAAAATTGGACAGGTGGTATTTATGCGAGTTGTTCATTACCTGGAAGTAGAGCAGGTTATCAAATAGCAACAACATGGGGTATTTTAATTTATAATGGATTAGAATATTATAAAAGTATGAGTGAATTAATAATTAAGTCAACTAAAAAACTAGCAAATGATATTAGTTCTATATTTTCTTTTAAAATAATTGGAGAACCTAATGTTAATGTTGTTGCATTTTACAGCACAAAATATCCTCTTAGTCAAATTATTGATGAATTTAAAAAATATGATTGGAATTTAAATATAATGCAAGACCCATTGTGTGTACATATTTGTGTAACTCCATATAATATTGATAAATTAAGTGAAATAAAAACAATTTTACGTAATGTTACTAAACAAAAAATTATAAATAGTGATAAAGGATTGGTATCTATTTATGGAATGGCTGAAAAAATACCAAATAAAAAAGTTGTTCATGAAATTATAGAAGAATATTTAGATTTAACTACATGTTTATAAAAATAAATAATATAAATACTATAATTTATTTTTATGTAAATGAAATGATGAAAATTCATCCACAAAATATTATATTGGAGTTTAAAGATAATATTTTATATAGACATGAAAATAAAGATGATGATATACATGAAAAAATATGTCGTATATGCTATGATGATAACGAAGATGTAAGCAAATTACTATCTCCATGTGCTTGTTCAGGTTCAATGGAATATATACATAAACATTGTTTGATAAAATGGATAGAAACCAAAAATACATCAATTAACAACTTTAAATGTGAGTTATGTAAAAAAAAATTAACATTAAAAAAATTACAAAAGATTGAACAACTTAAATTATCTGGTATTTACAACAATTGTTACAAATATATTATTGACTTATTTTTTTCAATACTCACAATCTATGTATTGTCCTACATTTTTTATGCAATAGAACGTAATGATGAATATTTATTAGTTGATACATTGGATACTAATGAAAACAAATATCTTTTAAAAATGATTAAAAAAGAAATAAATACTCAAGAAACATATTACTTTTTTTTTTATTTTTCATTTTCTATTTTTACAGTGTCAATGATATTTTACACTTACAGTATGCTTTTAGCATATTTTTTTGTTTGTAGATTTAAACTTTTTTTTAAATTAAATATTGTAAATTTATTTGGGTGTATGTTTTTTTCATCTATATTTTTTTGGCTGTATCCTATTTATATTTTATTTCCTAGTTTTGCATCAGCAGAAATTTTTATATATACTTCATGTTTTTTATCATTAATAAATTGGCCAATAATAAAAGTGTATTGTTACAATTTTAATGATAATATTAAATTAATGAATAAAAAATATAATAAAATAGAAATATTAAATGCTACATTTAATCCATTGCAAAGAATACGGCAAATACAAGTAGATCTTTAAATTTCAATTAATTTTAATTAATTTTAATATAATTTAAATTTAATTATATTAAATTATTGTTATTATAAGTTACTTACATACGGGGGAAACCGACAAGATTGGCACCAATACCGAAACCGGCACCAGATCTGGCAGAAACAGCCATGGATGGAACGTATGTATCTAAGATTGAGAAAGTTGCGGCGGCTGTTTAAGCAATAAGGGCAACTTCGTCTAAGTTAAGTGATTTCTTGGGGATAGCATAGGCGGCGATGGCTACCATGACACCTTCAACAAGATATTTGACTGCTCTGCGAACAAGTTCTCCTAAATCCAACATTTGTGCTAATTTCTGAAGCATTTATAAATATTAATAAGAAAAAAATATATATTATTATTAAAACTTAAAAAAATATATTTTATAATATAATATAATGTCTAAAAAGATTGGATGTGAATATAGAAATAATAATGATGGAACATTAAATACTAAATACGTTGATCTACTTGAAGAAGATAAGCCTATTTCTGGGCAAAAATTTGCATGTGTTAGTTTTGTTTCTCCAGAAAACATTTTAAAACAAAAAAATCACTTTTTTTTTGCAGAGTTCCTAAAACATTATGATTTCTCTAAATCTATTCAGAAATTTTCTCAGTTTTTAAATTTTGTTACTTATAAATATAATTTGAATTTTGATAATGTTATGGAAGATTTTCAGGAATTTGTTCAAAGTGAAAAAGATGATTTTCCTAAAAATCATGTTAGTGATGAGTATAAAAACTTTTTAGATCAAAATGAAGAAAGATTAGATGATGATTTTTCAAAACAGTTTGAATTCCAAACAAATGTGAGAGGATTAAAGATTAGGGGTGTATATTCTACACAGGCTGAGGCAGAATTTAGATGTAAAATGCTTAGAGAAGTAGACCCAAATCACAATGTTTATGTAGGACCAGTAGGAATGTGGATGCCGTGGGAACCAGAGGCTTATAAGACTGGACGTGTTGAGTATTTGGAGGATGAACTTAATCAGTTGATGAGTGAGAAAAATAAAAATGAAAAAGCTGCTAAACAAGAATTTGAAAAACGTGTGTTGGATTCTAAGCGTAAGGCTATTGAAGAAAATGTTAAAAGGGCTAAAGAAACTGGTAATAAGTTAACACAAAATATTAATAAAGATGGTAATTTGGTTGGTGTTAATAATACTATTGAAAATACATTAGGTCTTAAAGAAGAAGTAACTTCTGCCGATATTAGAAAAGAATTATTTGAAGGTGATGTTGTAGAAAGACATAGTGCAGTTAAAGATGCAATGGATAGAGGTTTACTTCCAAAGGAAAATGTCAAGATTGATAATAATTAATTAGGAATTTGATTATTGATATATTGAACATTAACCAAATAATTATCTATAATAACCCAATGGCCTAATTGGGGGACTTTAAATCCAGATGGAAGAGTTGCACCAGTTACAATTGATTTTTGAGCAATTGTACTAAATGCAACATCGTTTGGGTTAGTTAAACAAATAATATGTTTTTTCTCCATTTAATTAAATAAATAGGTTAAATTTTTAAACTATTTATTTAATGATTTTTAATTATTATAGTTTTTGTTAATCTATAAATACAAAATAAATAAATTGAATATAACTTGTACTTTTATATACTATATTTATCAATGCTTAGGTATTATATAGCCGTTCCCAGCAAAATAGAAAAATTCTCATATCAAACCATATTTACATGGACAAATTATAGTTTTACTGGTTCTTATGAAGAAGCTATTATAAAAGCAATAGAGTTATTTCAGGAAGAAGGATATTTTGAAAATTTTATAGATGATATTTGTGATTATTATGGTGAAGAAGATGAGATAGAAATATCTGATGTTTTAGATGCTTGGCAAAATAATGACTATGAAACTATGTGGGAAAATACACCTGATTATTTTAAAGATTATTTTGATTTTGTAAGTGATGATTTTAACAAGGGAATTATTGAATGGGATAAGTTTGATAATGAATATATGAAAAATTGGGATGAAGATAAAGTTCATGTTATTGAGATAAATTAATTTAAATTAATTTATATCATAGTTTTAAAAATACTTTAAATAAATTTATTATTATTTTTATTTGCGAGTTTTTCTATTTTTTCTTTTGGTTTTTCTTTTTTTTCTTTTGTTTCTTTTACTTTTTCTTTTTCTTTTTTTTTTAGATTTTTTGTGTTTTCTAGTTTTTCTTTTTTTATATTTGCGAGATCTTTTACCGCCTTGTTTACTTTCAGAAGGACCAGCATCACTAGCAGCATCACTAGCAGCAGCACTAGCAGCATCACTAGAAGCATCAATAGCAGCAGCACTAGCAGCATTAAAGGCAGGTGATAAAAGTTGTTGGTTATTTATTATAAAAATTCGTTTATACATTTCATTAAATAATTTTCTACACATAGCATATTTTGGACTTTCTTCTGGTGTTTTTTTGTCACTATCTTTAAAAGGAGATACCCCTATTCTTCCTCTTATTGGTGTTCTATCAGCAAATTGTTGTAAATAAAATTTACCAAAAAAATGATATACCGAAGCAGTTACTGAAGAACCAAACATTGCACGAGGACTTCCATACATTATACTACAAAAGTATTCTTGCAATATAGGTTTTACTAACTCTATTTCATGTTTGATGCTATTAAAATAGTTTGCAAAAATATTTCTATTAAAATTCACAAAAAAATGATTTGCCATAATAATATTGCTTATGTAACCTTCTAAAACTCTATTGTTTATTAGTTCAGTTATATGTTTTTTTACTTCTCTATTATTTCTTCCTAATTTTGTAGTTACTTTTTTAATCTCTTTATTTTTATTCATGTGACTAGCATATTTTATACAATAATCTCCATCCCAATCTATTAATCTTACAATAGGATTTGTTAATGATGCTTCTCTATTACATCCATCTGGTTTATATGATATTACAGCATTTAATGGTTTAATGTCAAAACATACTACATCCATTTCTTTTGCTATCATGTTTAATTGATGTGTTAATTGTCTTTGGATGGATAAATCTGTTACTGTTAGATAGCCAGTTGGTACATGTTTATTTTGTCGAGTGTATACTTTTTTATAAAAATTATCTAAATCAGAATCAAAACCTTCACTAACTACTGCTAAATATAAACCACTATCTTGTGCTGGTTTTCGAATGTATCCATAAAAATATATTTTTGGTGCTATATTTAGTTGAGACGATTGTAGCCAGTTAACGCGAGTTCTTTTTGATTCATCATCTTCTTCTACATCTCCATCTTGGTATCCTTGTTCTATTGTATTTACGTTAAATCCATCCAAATATATAGGGTCTTTTGTTCTTCTAAATACAAGTTCTTGAGGTTTTACAGTTGGGTCAGGATGTTTAAAAAAATAAGTAAAATTTGCAGAACCCATCTTAGTTTTAAATCGATTAGGGTCTTTATCATCTCTTACTTGCACATACCCTTTTGATGTTATTATTTCATCAAATACTTGTACCTGTGTGGGATAAATAAAATTATTATTTCGCCCGGTTAATTCAACTATAACAGGTTGTTGACCTTTTATTGATGATCCTAATGGAATTGATTGTTTTCCTTCACTAATATCTTTCGATGCTGCCAATGTTGCCATTTGCTTGATATATAATTAAAATATTTTATTATAATTATACATTTATTATTTTATATTTTAAAAAAAGATTTTTTTAAATATTTTTTCACAAAATGTTTCTTGTGTTTCTGGTTCAATGGGTTCTGGTTCAATGGGTTCTGGTTCAATGGGTTCAGTGTCCGGTTCTGGTTCAACGGGTTCTGGTTCAATGGGTTCTGGTTCAATAGGTTCTGGAACTACAATATCTATTTTATCTACACATGACCATATTTCCCAATGGGCTCCCCAATCATTATAGTAATATATAGTGTAACCTTCGTCTCCCCAATTTTCACCCCAACTGTTTCTAATTATAAAACCATCATCATTATATCCAACAATTGTCATAGCATGTCCTCCCTTAAAAGTTTCATCTTTATTTGTTTTTTTCCACATTTGGTTTCCATAATTATAAACAGGAAATCCTACAAGCGCTGGTCCGTTTAAAAATAAACTCATTTTTAAATCATTTATATTTTGAATTCTTGCATAACTTTTTATTATATTTTGTTTTGCTAAGTTATAAATATGTTCTTCAATACTATCTTTATGTTGGATTTTTCCATAAGGATAGGTTTTTTCTAAACAAATACCGTATTGTTTTAAAAGTTTCATAACATCTCTTCCATACATACCTTCATCATTGTTTGCATCATTATCATATTTATTTGAACGTAAATTATAAAAAAATTGTGGAGAGAAATATTCATTTATATTTTTTTCTTTTTTTTCTTGCCATTCTTTCATACAAGCTGCACTTTGAGCATAACATGTTCCTTGACTTCCTTGATTTCTAACAGGCATTAAATCTTTTCTTAAATCTAAATTATCTGGATAAATCGTATCAGTTTGCTTTACTAATTGTTTGCGAAATACATAATCTCTTTCATCATTAGGTGATTGTTTAAGATTTAAAATATGATTCATTTATAATAATATAATAATAAAATTTTTACATATATTATTACTAATTATCGTTTTAAAATAAAACGATATAAAAATGAAAAGATTACATCAGAAAGTAAAAGCAAAGAAGTCATATTTACATTATTTTTTAAAAGATAAAATGAAGATAATAAATAAAACATACCATGTATATAACGCGTTTCATGCCAAAAAACATTATTAACTTGTGTTTCATTATTAGAACCGGTTAATCCTTTGTAAATAAAACCGAGACCCATTATAAGTAAAATACCTGCACAAATTATATTTATTTTTTTGTTCTTTTTTTTGTTAAGATAAATAATTAAATAAATTAAAGTTAAACGTACAAAAATACAAACAAACCATAGAGGGTGAATTTTCATTTATATATATAAATAATAAATTATTGATATTTACCATCTATTTTTTTTAACATTAATTCTAGGACCCTTCTTTTGAGCAGTGGGGTCATATGTTTCTTCATCATCATCACTATCAATATCTTTTGACATTTCCCAAAACTCTTTTGAACCTAGTTTAAAATCTTTATGGGCACTTGCTTTATACCAAAAAATCTGATCTTCTAATTTATTTGATTTTGCGTTATTTGCAACAACTAAACATTCATAATTTTCCGTACATTGATCCATAACCTGACAAAAAGATTCAAATGTAGGAAACATTCCGGCATAATTTTCATAAATACGTTTTCTATTTGCAATATAAGGCTCTCTTAAAATAAATGTGTAATCTATATTTGTACGTAAATTTGGAGGAACACCAAGTGGATACTGCATAGTAATGACAAGCATAATTTTCCAATGTCGTCCATTCATAAAAAGCAAACGCATTAATTTATCTCTAGCCCAGCTATTATCATATAAACAATCGTCTAAAATAACAAATGTCCTAGGGTCTATATTAGAACGATTATATGCTTCTTTTTCTTTTTTCATTTGCTTCATTACTATTTTCTGTCTTTTTAAAATATTTTCTATAATGGCTGTATTATATTCATCATGGATGAATAGTTTAGGAACCATTTTTCCATAAAATCCATTTCCTGCTTCAGTTCCAGAAATAACAGTTCCAATAGGTATATCTTGTTGGTAATACAATAAATCTCTAACTAAATAACTTTTTCCTGTATCACGACGTCCTATTAAAACAATTACTGGTCCCTGATTTTCATTTGGTTTAAAAGTAATATTCTTCATATCAAATTTTTTTAGTTCCAAGTTCATTATATTAAAATAATTCTTTTATTTTTTTTATATTTACGCATAAAATAAGTTTAAATATATAAAAAAATTTGTATATATCAATTAATGTTTTCTCTTTATTACAAAAAGAATAACAATAAGCAATTATTTGACTATTTAGAAGAAAATGGATTTCAACATCCTCAAAATTACTTTCCTTTGTTATCAAAATTTTTTCAATTAGAAACAAATAATTTTAATAAAATTAATTTAAATCAACATTATTCAATAAAAATGATAAAAGATATGGAAAATAATAATAATTTTACTATTTGTTGCGAAGATGAAAAAAATAATAAAAAAGAAGTAAAATCTTTTTTTAAATTTTCTCCTTTAATTGATCCTGTAAAATTTATGGTTGGTAAATATGAAAAAGTAGAAAAAAATATTATAGAAACTTTACCTAAACTAAATAAGAATGGTTGTTTAGACAAAGTTTTAGATCAAAATAATTCAGCATATGTAGATAGTTTTTTTTCTTACCTTACAAGTCAATTGTTACATCAAACCCAATTTAATCATGGTATAGATTTTTATGGGACATTTACTACAATACAAACAAAATATATTTGTAATATTTTTGAAGATATCGAATATTTACATGATGCAAAATTTTTTCATAGAAATAAAGATAAACTCTTTGAGGTTGATCACATTGATATTGATAGATTTTTAGAAAGTGATACAAGAAAGTATAGACAAAAAATAAAAATAAATAAAGAAAAGGTAGAATTAAAAACGGATACAATTAACAATGATGTTTTTGAAGGAATATTTAAATTAACAGAAGAAAATATAGAAAAACATAATAAAAATGTAGAAAATGAAATTTGGAAATCAGAATTAGAAACAAAAAGTGATAAAAGTCATAAAAAAACAAATTCAACATGTTCTTCTAGGGTCTCATTAACAGATGATGATTGTAGTAGTGATGAAGAAGAAGAAGAATTGGGGGATAGTCAAGAAGAAAGTGATTTTTCTGATTATTCTAGTGAAAATGAAGATGAAGTTGTTCAGGCATATATTTACGACTTTCCTGTACAAATTATTTGTTTAGAAAAAATGGAAAATACACTAGACTATTTAATGGAAACAAAAGGAAAATATCTTACTAATAAAGAGTGGAAATCTTGTTTATTTCAAATTATAATGATGTTAATAACATATCAAAAAGTATTTGATTTTACTCACAATGATTTACATACAAATAATATAATGTGGAATAAAACAGATAGAAAATTTATAAATTACAAATATAATAATGGTTATTATCGTGTTCCTACATTTGGTAAAATTTATAAAATTATAGATTTTGGACGTGCTATTTATCGTTTTCAAGATAAAATTATATGTAGTGATAGTTATCATCC
>MDTG01323801.1_pt1 | contig 11917 bp, 10 predicted proteins | sample 811421 | NCBI WGS metagenome assembly MDTG01 (sample SAMN05326645, study PRJNA326480) | marine metagenome | isolation source: seawater | place: Pacific Ocean: South East | collected 2011 | reverse complement strand
TTTTTTACTAAACATTCTAACATAAAATCTTTATGCATGCATAGTAAATATTTGTAATTTAGCTTTTCTATAAAATTGAAAGAAAAATTATGTATACCAAAGAATTTGAAATACGCTGGAGTGATATCGATGCTAACCGACATTTAGCCAATACGGCTTATATCAATTTTATGAGCCACACCCGAATGGGATTTTTAATGGAGAATGGCTTTGGACAGAAAGATCTGGCAAAGCATAATCTTGGTCCGGTAGTGTTTTATGAACACGTGTATTATTTTAAAGAAGTTTTTGCGGGAGAGCCGGTAAAAGTGAGCCTTCAGTTAAAAGGACTTTCTGAAGATGGTATGTATTTTGAATTTGTGCATAATTTTTATGATAGCAAAGGAAGAAATTTTGCCAGTTGTGAGATGATGGGTGGTTGGATAGACTTAAAGGAAAGAAAACTAACTGGCTTACCTCCAGAGATGGTTGAGAATCTGGATAGTCTAACGCATACCGATGATTTTAAAGTACTTACTAAAGAAGACACCAGAAAGCATGGTAGAAAACCACAGGATATCGATCCCGAGTTGCTAACATAAAGCAACGTAAAAATAGAATATACCGATTTAATATTTTGAAACCCGGCTATGCCCGGGTTTTTGTTTTTTTAAAACTTACCAGATAAACCCCAACAAAAACCAGTAGTCCGGCAGCAACTTTTATTGTTGTTAATTGATCAGCACCTACTAAAATGGCATAAATAATTGCGATTAAAGGTTGCAAATAAATAAACACACTTATTGTTGAAGCCGATAATTGCTTTAGTGCATAAATGTTTAGTAGGTAGGTAGAAAATGTGGTGCCGGCAACGACAAAAGCCATTCGCCAAATCGCATCGAAAGGTAAATGAAACCAGTCTACCGCAACAAATTCAGAATAGGTAACAGGTAAATTAAGAAAAACGCCCATCAAGAAAAGCCATTTCATAAGAGTGATGGCGTGGTATTTTTTGGTAAGTGGCTTTACGATTACCAGGTATAATCCGTATGAAAAAGCATTAACTATAAACATCAAATTGCCCAGCGGAATATTTGGCGCATTGGTCACACTATCGGTACTAAAAACAACCAGAGCTAAAGCTCCCGATAACCCAAAAGCAATCCCCACTCCCTTTAAAAGGGTGATTTTTTCTTTTAAGATGATCGATGCCAGAATAAGAACCATAACCGGCGAAACGGTAATGATTACCGAGCTGTTGATCGGGGTAGAAAGGCTTAAACCCTTAAAAAAGAATAGCATATTAATGCACATACCAAAAATGGCACAGCAAAGCATTCTTGGCCAGTCTTTTTTTTCGACTTTTTCTTTGGGAGCAAACGGACTTAATATCCAGAATAAAATAGCTGCGCCTAAAACGCGTAGCATAATGAATCCAAAAGCTTCGATATGCGAAGGCATTACGCCCTTGGCAATCGTATGATTTAAGCCATAAATTGCACTGGCTCCGGTAGCGGCAAAAATGGCCAGTAAGCGTTTATCCATGGATAGATTCTTTAGCAGCAGCTACGTTTTTTTTAGCATTGCCAATAAAAATCTCTTTACCGTTAATGATTACGGGACGTTTTAAAAAAGTATAATGTTCTAAGATTAAGGCTTTGTAATCTTCTTCGCTAAGATCCTTGTTTTTAAGATCACGTTCTTTGTAAAGTCTTGCTCTCTTGCTAAAAAGTGATTCATAACTTCCTGCAAGCGCCTGCATTTCTTCAATTTGCTTTTTAGTTATTTCATCGGTTTTGATATCCTGAAGTTCAAAATCAGCCGGAGCTTCGATATCGTTAAGGATTCGTTTACAGGTATCACAGGTAGAAAGGTAATAGATCTTTTTCATTTCATTTTTTGTTTAGGAGTACAAAGAAAAAACTTTAAAAGAGCTCTTGCAATTTATTGGTATCCCAAACTGGAATAAAAATCCCGATGCTGATGATTACCGGGATAATTCGAAATTGTAAAAGTTTTTCAGATTCATCGCAGACGATCCATAAATACGCTATTCCTTTTCTGAAAAATCTATTTTTAAATAGTTAGAGACTTCATTCAAATTATACTCATAGGTTTTCTGGCCTTCGACATAAGCAGCGATCTCGTATGGGTTGTAAGTGAGGATAAGTTTATCGTTCCTAAAACCAATATTTGCAGGAAGGTGAAATTCATCATTTTCAAAGAACATTCCCGTACTGTTGATATTCTCTCCTTGAGGAATGTTTTCTTTATTTCTAAAGTCTTTTTCTACAAAATCTTTAAAGGCTGGCGTAAAAAGATCCTTATGAGTATAGACTGCCCCGGTTTCAGGATTAAAATTCATATAGGTATTGCTTCCGTAGCCATGGGCACCACCGGTAAAGGTGTAAGAATTGAAATCGATACTCAGTAATTTTGGAGTTTCCGAGGTTATTTCAGCAAAAACAGTCGCTTCCCACGGGATATCGGTTTCGGGAAAATCTTCACGGTAAGAACCATAGTTTGCAATAAAACCATCAACCATTTCTTCCATGGTCTCTGGGTTATTATCCGGGTTAAAACCTGAAACGATCTCTATAATATGATGTTCTATAGAATCATTGATCTTTTTGGCAACCGTCTCCTTTCCTTTGGCAACAGGGAAATTCAGATTGATGAAAGTACAGTTCCCTTTTTCTGGATTACATTTTTTGTAAGCCTTTTCTATATTATAATTGGTGAAAATAAGGTTTTCTTTTTTCTCTTCTTCACAGGCATACAGCATCAGGCTGGCAAGCAGCACTAAAAGAAATTTTTTCAAAATAATTTTCGGATTTTAGGTTATTTTTTTGCTAAAGTACGTAGCAATTTTGGCATTGCCAATGCGAAGCTTATTTTTGCTTATAAGATTTTTAATTTAACGAAAATCAGTATTTAAGCTGTCTCTTCAGCTTAGTGCTTTACCAAATAACCTGTTATGAAATTTAATACCAAAACGATACACGGTGGCCAGGAAAATGTAGATCCTGCCTATAATGCAGTGATGCCACCCATCTATCAAACCAGTACATACGCGCAAAGCACCCCCGGAGGACATAAAGGCTTTGAATATTCCAGAAGTGGCAATCCAACCCGTGCCGCTTTAGAGCGTTCTCTGGCCAGTATCGAAAATGGTGATTATGGGATGGCTTTTGGTTCTGGACTTGCAGCAATCGATGCGGTGATGAAATTATTTAAACCGGGAGACGAGATAGTAAGTACTAATGATCTTTATGGCGGTTCTTATCGTTTGTTTACTTCGATATTTGAAAATCTGGGCATTAAATTTCATTTTATAGGTATGCAGGAAGCCGAGAATATCGAATCATATATCAATGAAAATACAAAGCTCATTTGGGTAGAAACACCAACTAACCCAATGATGAATATTATCGATATCGAAGCTACTGCTAAAATTGCGAAAAAACATCATATTTTATTAGCGGTAGACAATACTTTTGCAACACCTTATTTACAACAGCCCTTGGATTTGGGAGCCGATATTGTGATGCATAGTGCGACTAAATATTTGGGCGGCCATAGCGATGTAGTAATGGGTGGGCTTGTTGTAAAAGATAAAGCGCTTGCCGATAAATTGTATTTTATACAAAATGCTAGCGGCGGTGTTTGCGGTCCGCAGGATAGCTTTTTGGTACTACGCGGAATTAAAACTTTACATTTAAGAATGCAACGCCACTGCGAAAATGGAGAGAAAATAGCTCGGTTTTTAAAGGAGCATCCGGGAGTTGCACAGGTAAACTGGCCAGGCTTTGAAGATCATCCCAATCATGAAATTGCTAAAAAACAAATGAAAGGTTTTGGCGGAATGATTTCTTTTTCGACTACGCAGGGAACCGCTGAAAGTGCCGTTAAAATACTTGAAAATCTGAAGGTGTTTACCTTGGCCGAATCTTTAGGTGGGGTGGAATCTTTAGCAGGGCATCCTGCGAGTATGACACATGCCTCCATCCCAAAAGAAGAGCGGGAAAAAACGGGAGTAGTGGATAGTTTAATCCGTTTAAGTGTGGGAATTGAAGATAGTGATGATTTAGTGGCAGATTTAAAACAGGCGTTGGGGTAAATTTTAGACCGCTGCACTGTAAGCGATTAGAATATAGACTAAAGAAGCAAGATCAGGTTTATTCGCTTTTAATTTTAAAATTTTCTGATGTGTTAATTTGATAGATAAGGATTATAATTCGTTTTTCTTTGTTTGATTAAAGCGTTTGTCAAACTTTAAGGGTTTTTTCGAAATAAGGGTTATCTTTTTAGCGTCTGGGTGGTTTGGATTAATCAAATAGTTAAACTCAGGCTTTACAATACTGCTTGGCACTTTTAAGACCGCTGCTTGGTTATCAGTTACAAAATCATCGCCAATAAACTGGGTTTCTAGAATTGGAGGTTTGGAATCCCATTTAGCTGGTAAATCTTTATGTTTTAATTCAAGTATTTCAATGTCATCGGGAATATTAATTTCTACGTAATAGCGATCTGTGGGTAAATCTTCGTTTAGATCTAAATGCACCGAAACTTCTAAAGTTGCTAAAGCTCTGGACTCTGAAGTGTAAACTAAAAATGTATTAGGACTATTCCATCTATAACCCTCTGTAAGTGCTGCTCCTATTCCCTTTAAGGTGGTTTCAAGATATTTTTTTCTTTCTCTCCTATATACTCTCATTAGGCTAGATTTCCATATTCAAGTCTATTTAAGCTATTCCTAACTTCCTGAATGCCGGTCAACGAATCAAATAGACTGATTGGTGCAGCTCCACCTAACGAAATATTAGTTTTTTGTAGCCAACGCTGAAATTTTTCTTTTTCTGAATTGAATACCTCTAATCCAAATTCTAATACTTCGGTTAATACTAAAACTAATTCACTGTCCCTACCGCTCAACAAGTCTTTGTCTTTCTTTTTTTATTGTATGTTGTTTTTGGCAATTGCAATAAATGAAGGATATGCTTGATGGGTAAATTCGATTTATTACTGATAAATTCTATGGATTCGTAGGGTAGCCCTTTTCTGATAATGGAAACCCTCTCCATCCTGCTACTCCAAACGTATGATCTATCAGAAGTCTCTATAGTCCAACTTTGGTTCTTTACTTTTCTAACCGCTCTGGCTCTTTTTACGCTTCTTTTTGGATCAAAAGATTTATTATCAGACTTTTTTTTAACCGGCATAACAATCAATTTGTTGTTAATTCACAACAATATTACTGCAATTAAATTTTTTATTTAAAATTCAGAACAAATTGCATTCGTGAAATTTTTGCTGTTTAAAAAACAAGGGGCCGAAATTACCGAATTTCAGCCCCTTGTTTTTTCTAGCATGTAGGTTCTAGAAGCAAAGCGATCTAACTTCTATATTAAATCACTTTACCCAACGCCCAGATGAGTCGTTTTACTTCTTCCTCCTTATTGTAATGCACTAAGCTGATACGAACCACACCGTTGTTCTTTGTTAAGTCAAAATCTTCCACCAGTTTTTTAGCGTAGAAATCACCAAACCTAATTCCGATTCTATAGTCATCAATTTGTTCTACGATTTCATTGCTTTTTAAATCCTCGTGTATAAATGAAATTGTTGGAACTCTTTTTAAAGCATCTGCTTCAGGAGTTCCTATAATTTTTACTTTTTGATGTTCATTTAAAAAATCAAGAAGTCTTTTTGCCAGTTTTTGTTCATGCGTAGCGATAACTTCATAAGATTTTTTTAGCATTAAAACCGCTGAATCTTTATCTTCTGGAAAGTGTTGTTTGTAAAATTCATGGAAATACTCTGTAATTCCTAAAAGACTATAGGTGAGCTCAAAATTGAAATTCCCCGGCTGAAATTTATAAGGGATATCGTCTTTTTTAAAGAAATAGTGGTTAATACCATCCATTTCTAAAAGCAAATCGTATTTACCATACATCAACGCTAAATGCGGGCCATAAGTTTTATACCAGCTAAAGGTGTAGAAATCGATGTCCAAATCCTGTACATCAATTTGCCGGTGCGGTGCATAAGCCACACCGTCTACACAAATAAGCGAACCATTTTGATGTACCATTTGGGTAATCTCTTTGATAGGATTTATAGTTCCTAAAATATTAGAACAATGTGTAACAGCAACTAGTTTTGTTTTTTTAGAAAGTAGCTTTTTAAGTTCCGAAAGTTCAAGTTCCATCGTTTCCGGATTGGCTTTCCAAATCTTTATTTTTATTCCTTTCTCCTTTAAATCGGTCCAGGGAGAAATGTTGGCTTCATGATCGGTATTGGTGACAATAACTTCGTCTCCTTCCTGCCATTTCCTGCTAATAGATAAGCTTAAGATTCTAAAAAGCATACTCGAAGATGGCCCAATAATCACCTCTTCGGTTCGGTTAGCATTTATAAATTTTGCTATTTGTTTGGTTGCCCAGGCTAGTTTTTCGCCGGCTTCCTTACTAACTTTATAAGATGCTCCCAGTTGTACGTTATGATGAATTAAATAGCCGTTAATTCGCTGAATAACTTTTCCCAATATCTGTGAACCACCCGCATTGTCCATAAAGATGAAGTCTTTATCGAGGGCAGGGAACTGTTTTCTAACAAATTCTATATCCATAAAATCTATTTGTTTAGAAGGCTTTCATTAAATAATTTGAGTATTCTGCTATACTCATCGGTCCAGCTGCTTGGTTCTACAAAACCATGATCTTCTACCGGGTAAATAGCCATCTCCCAGTTATCTTTTCCCAATTCGATTAAACGTTGGGAAAGCCGTACCACATCCTGAAAATGTACATTTACATCTACCATACCGTGGGCGATCAATAAATCTCCTTCTAAACCTTCCGCAAAATAAATCGGGGAAGATCTACGATAGGCGATAGGATCGTTTATTGGCTCATTAAGAATATTTGAAGTATATCCATGGTTATAATGTGCCCAGTCGGTTACCGATCTTAATGCTGCGCCGGCAGTAAAAGTATCGGGCTCGGTAAACATAGCCATTAAGGTAATAAATCCACCGTAACTTCCCCCATAAATTCCTATTTTATCAGGATTGATATCATGGTTTTTAATTAGGTATTTTGCACCGTCAACCTGGTCTGATAAATCTTTGCCCCCCATGTGGCGGTAAATTCCGGTTCTCCAGTCGCGGCCGTAACCGGCACTTCCGCGATAATCAATATCTATAACGGTGTATCCTAAATCGGTTAATAGATTATGGAACATATATTCCCTAAAATAAGAAGACCACCACTGATGCACATTTTGCAAATAACCTGCGCCATGCACAAAAACAACAGCAGCGTTGTTTTTAGTTTCTTCGCTTGGAGTGTATAGCCTTGCGGGCACCATCGCGCCATCTTTAGCCTCAAACTCTATAAGTTTTGGTATTCTCCAGTCATAATTTGAAAATGCTTCAGATTGGCCGCTGGTTAACTGTTTTGCCTCTCCTTTCCCGGTTTTTTTAAGATAAAGTTCCCATGGTTTATTACTGTACGAATAGTAAATCGCCATATACTTTTCGTCTGGAGAAAGATATACCTGGTTGTTACCAGTCATATTGGTAAGCTTTTCCATTTTACCTCCCATTATCGGCATTTTATAAAAATGTCGAACATCAGGCCCTTCCTTTGAAGTGGTTAAATACCAGTACTTTTTATTATTCGATAATTCGGGATCAAAAACTTCATAATCACCAGGAGTGAGATCTTTTTTTTCTCCATTGTCTACATTCAATACGTAGAGATGAGAATATCCTGTAGCTTCAGATTGAAAATAAATATGCTTGTTATCGGGTAACCATCCAAGCGTACCACCGCCAAAAGACCAACCCAGTCCCGGTCCTGCGATCCAGGCTTCGTCACGTTGCCGATCCAGAACAGTAAGACTGCCGTCTTCAAGATGAAGTTGAGCGATCCAACGATCTTTATTATCTTTAGATCTGATGCTTACGATGGCTTTCTCACCATTTTCAGAAAAATAAGCTGGCGAGGTAATGACTTCGCGAACTTTTTCTTCCCATTCTTTGTCTGGATAATCTTTCACATAATCTGGTAAATCTTTAATCCCTTCAAGTTGGTCTGTACTTACCATAAAGACCGTATCTTTTTCGATATTATAAAGAGCTAGTTCCACTTCGGTTTTATCGTCACCCACTTTAGAACGTGCAGGTAGCTCTTTGGTATATCCAGACTGGTCTACATAATCAGGGACTTCAGTATTATCGCCGCGTTCTCTTTTAATTAAATTGAAGCTTACGTATTTTCCATTAGGAGAAATGCTGATGCCTGAAATTTGCTTATCTCCGGTATAAAAAGCATAAGAATCATCGCGAGCTTTACTTTTACGATAAACTTTAGAAGCCTCTGCTTTTTCTTTGCGTTGATTTACAACTTCTAAAAGTTCCAGATTTTCATCCTGTATCCATTCATTTTTATCTGAAAGTTTTTCTTCTTTTTCCTCTCGTTTTGTTCCTTTATTGATATTGGTTAATTTGGTAATACTTCCCTTATCCAGATCATAAATAAAGGCATTATCATTTAAAATGAATGAAATTTTGGAGTCATCTGCCATAAACTGAGGATCTATAATTCGCTCTCCCAGATCGATCAGTTCTTTTTTAGATGCTTTCCTGATATTGTATAAAAACAGCTTCCCATTTTCAGTAAAGAGCATTTCGGTTCTTTTGTCGTTATAATCACCATATCGCGGAATCATATTTTCTTTTTCTTGCTGAGATACTTTTATGATTTTTGATTGGTTGGAAATGTTGATTTTGTATAACGAATCTTCCGGATCATTTTCCAGGTTATATTGAAAGTAAATATTCTCACTTTCTATTCCCCAATGTATGCCAGAAGGAAAAGTTCCCATCCATTTGGGATCCTGCATGATTTTTTCAACAGAAAGATCACTTTGCTGTGCCTGCAGTAAAAAGCTGCTAAAAGCAATAAATGTCAGGATTGCGAAATTGCTAAAACGAAGCGTAAATTTTGTCATTTAGGTAAATATTGAATTTCAATTAATGGTGAGATTTCTATAATCGAAAAATAAAGCTTTCGAAACTAAAATTCTCAAAAATATAATCTTCAGCTTTCGGTGAAAAAAGCTTTAAAATTTGCACACAATATACTTAAAAACACTGTCGGATTCAAGAATAATAGGTGCTAAGCTATGATTTCGGTAAAGAATATATTTATATTTGAGAGCTATATTTCACCAATAATTAATCAAAATCCAATGAAAACCAAATTACAACTAGCTTTTGTATCTATGGTATTGGCCGCGACAACTTCGTTTGCACAACAGCCGGATCCCATGGTACAGGAAATCGTTACAGAGGCTACCGAAAATTCTCAATTAAAAAAATTAGGCCATGAACTTTTAGACGTTATAGGACCAAGACTCGTAGGTTCACCACAAATGGAACAGGCACATGACTGGGCTGTTAAAACCTATGCCGACTGGGGGATCGCTGCTGAAAATCAGCAATGGGGTACCTGGAAAGGTTGGGAACGTGGGATTACCCATATCGATCTTGTAGCACCTCGTTTACGAACTTTAGAGGGAAGACAATTAGCATGGAGCCCATCGACATCGAAAAAAGGAGTTACCGCTGAGGCTATAATTTTACCAGAAGCGAAAGACTCGGCCGATTTTCAATCTAAATTAAACCAGGTAAAAGGAAAGTTTGTATTGTTGTCTTTTAACGAGCCAACCGGCCGTCCTGATTATAACTGGGAAGAATGGGCAACAGAACAGTCATTTGAAAAAATGAAAAAAGAACGATCTGAAGCTGAAAATGACTGGAGAGCGCGTATAAAAGCTACCGGATATTCTTCAAGAGAATTGCCTGAAATTTTAGAGAAAGCAGGAGCAGAGGGTATTATCACTCTAAACTGGTCTAGTGGCTTTGGTGTGAACAAAGTATTTTCTGCTTATACCAGGGACATTCCTACTGTAGATCTATCTTTGGAGGATTATGGTTTGGTGTTCAGAATGGCAGAAAACGGAGACAAACCAGAGCTTCATATCGTAGCTACTTCTAAAGATCTTGGTGAAGTACCAACATTTAATACAATCGCAAGCATTGAAGGTTCAGAAAAACCTGAAGAATATATTGTGCTTTCCGCGCATTTTGATAGTTGGGATGGAGGAACCGGGGCTACCGATAATGGTACAGGTACTCTAGTAATGATGGAAGCAATGCGTATTCTTAAAAAAGTATATCCAAATCCTAAACGTACCATTATTGCCGGTCACTGGGGAAGTGAAGAACAGGGATTGAATGGTTCTCGTGCCTTTGTAAAAGATCACCCTGAAATTGTAGAAAATATCCAGGCCGTTTTCAATCAGGATAATGGTACTGGGCGTGTAGTTAATCTTTCTGGAAATGGATTGGTAGACGCTTACGATTATTTAGGAGACTGGCTATCTGCAGTGCCGGATAGTATTTCTAACCAGATTGAAACCAATTTTCCGGGAATGCCTGGTAGAGGAGGATCAGATTATGCTTCTTTTCTTGCGGCAGGAGCACCGGCTTTTAATTTAAGTTCACTAAGCTGGTCGTATTGGAATTATACCTGGCATACTAACCGTGACACCTATGATAAAATTGTTTGGGACGATGTGCAAAGCAATGCCATCCTTGCTGCCATCTTAGCCTATAAAGCAAGTGAAGACGCTGATAAGACTTCCAGAAAGCAACGTGTTCTTCCTATAAATCAAAGAACAGGTGAGCAATCTACCTGGCCAGAACCCAGAGATGCGACCCGTAGAGGAGGTTTAGATTAATCCCGAAGGTTTTGAATTCCTACCGCTCAAAACCAAAGGGCTGATAAATGCCTATTGGCTTGGCTGGTTTACAGCGATTCGATAATTTCTAAGATTAATCATAAAGCAGTTAATAGTTTAGGGTTTACGCTTTAAACTTTTAGCTGCTTTTGTATATCCGCCATTACCGCCGTCTACAAAGTGAATATGTTCGTGGGTGTTAATATCCCGTACATAGCAAGACATAATGCTTTCTTCACTAACATGAATCCCATAAGCTATTTTTCCTGAATTTTCCAGATTGTCTAAATAGCCGGTAAGTGCATCTCTTTGCTGAGGTGTTCCTGAAATGACCGTATTAATTCGGCCATCGATCGTTAATGTGTCGGTTAAGGCAACTAGTTTTTTAAGGTAAATTTTTGAGTTGTCTTTTTTTAGCCAAATATGTTTTCCATATTGTCCAATCATCCAGCTTTTCAAAAGATAGGGAAGGTTAAATTTGCCTAATTTAGCCTTCATTTCAGCATTGATTTTACGAAGGTTTGCTTTCAGTTTTAATCGTCTTGCCGTTATAGGCTTTCTACGACTGGGTGAACCATAAATATCATCGATAGCTTTAAGTACTTCAGCAAAAATTTTAGAGGATTTAGTGTCGTCTTTAGAAATTACGATTAAGCTAACTACTTCCTGTCCGTTTTTAGGGGGCTTTATTTTATCCCATTTACATTCCATGCCCTCCAGATCAAGTGGTTTATGATCTGGGATAATTTCCTGTTGGGGTAAGGTATTCTTAATAAGGTCTTCTGCATAATGCAAAGCATCCCCCAGTACAACAGGGATATTTAGATCGTCATTCACCTTAAGTTTGGCGATTTTAAGCTGAATCTTTTCCTGATAGATGGTTTTTACCGGAAGCGATCCGGTTTTAAGTTCTAATTTGAAGTTTTTAAGGGTATTTTTTTTATGTTTCTGAAGCGCATTAAGCGTTTCGTGTAGAATTTCCTGGGGTACCAGAGCAATTGCACCATCGCCGCCAAAAAAGAATGGAATATTAATTTTTGCCTTATAGGCAATATTAATGATGGCAATTACAGCACCTGTAGCGATCAGGTTAACCGAATTATGCTGACCTTTGGCAATAGCTTTG
>MDTG01178858.1_pt1 | contig 11917 bp, 11 predicted proteins | sample 811421 | NCBI WGS metagenome assembly MDTG01 (sample SAMN05326645, study PRJNA326480) | marine metagenome | isolation source: seawater | place: Pacific Ocean: South East | collected 2011 | reverse complement strand
GGTAATTGAGTGGCCGAAACAATTTCATCCCGATAAAAATTAGTAACGGGTACTTCAGCGGTTGGGATTAGGTAAATATCTTCGTTTGGATCCAAATACATCTGGCCCTCCTTATCTGGGAGTTGACCCGTAGCTGTGGCACTAGCAGCATTTACAACAAGGGGGGAATGGACCTCCTCGTATCCTGTGGTTCCAGCTTCCTCTAAAAAGAAATTAATCAATGCACGAACCAGTTGGGACATCTCACCAACATAAAAAGGAAAACCCGCCCCCGTCACTTTAACACCGCGTGGGAAATCAATCATTTGATTGAACCAGGGTATTTCATAGTGAGGAATGGAATTCGGAAAGTCACCCTTGATATTTCCCCAAGTCGCAATAGTTTGATTATCTTCTTCACCCTTTCCGTCAGGCACCGATTCATGGGGAATATTTGGAACAGTCATGAATGCATCCCTAAAAGTTTCGTCCATCTGCTTGGCAATACCCTCAAGCTCCTTGACTTTTGAGGCCAGTTCTTTCATTTCTGCTACCTTGCCTATGAATTCAGGAGATCCCTTTGGGAGTTGAGACATTTCCTTGTTTGCCGCCTTTTGCCCTGCCCTCGCTTGTTCAGCCTTAGAAATTGCTTCTCTTCGCTTTTGGTCGAGAACGAAAAGTCCATCCAAATCGCAATCGAATTTTTTGCGTGAAATTGCTGAGCGTAAACCTTCTAGGTCATTTCTGAGATGAGAAATTTCGATCATGATAGTATATAATAGTAAATCACTTAGATGATATCTTGAAAAGTAAATTGCCTGTAATAAATAATCCCTGATATCGGGGCCCAAATCATTGAATGATATAAATCATCCTTGAGGGGTACGGCGATTTCATAAATATAGGGATCATGCCACTTCCTGTTAAAAAAATCAAAGTTTCTCGACCCTGTCCCATTTCAGGCAACTCAGATGCACACGAGGTTTGCTCAGAAAATCGGCATGGGAAGTCTTTAAGAAATATCATTTCTGCAGACTCTGGTTTATTTTATGTGGATCCAGTAACCTTTCAAAATACAGAGGAATTTCACAAGACAGAGTATCGAAAATCCTACAAAGGCGTGCACCAACCAAAGCCTAAGCATGTTTACCTTGCTAATGAAGTTTTAGAAAATATTTTGACGAAACGAACTAAATATTATTTACGGCTTTCCAATTTCTTTAAAATTTTAAGAAACATCCCAGTCATGATTTCCGAGAAAGTAAAATCACGAAGCTTATCAGGGAAAGAAATCCTGGATCGATTGTTTAAAAATCATTCCTTTTGAAGAAAAAAAAGCCAAGTATTGCCGTTCTAAGACTTTCCGCATTGGGCGATGCAGTGCTTGTGGTTCCACTCATTAACCAACTACTTTCTTCGGGGAAATTTCATAATGTGAGCTGGATCACGACCCAATCAGTTGTTGATTTAATAGGACCTATCCCGGGATGTTCTTACATCGTTGTCGATAAGGTGAAGTCGTTGAAAACACTGTTCTTGAATTGGTTGAAATTTAAGAAATTCAATTTTGATATCTTGATTGTCGCCCAGGCTAGTTTTTCAGCCCACTCGATTAGCTTTTTCACAAAAGCCAAAAAGAAAATTGGATTTGACCGGAGAAGAGGCAAAGACCTTCATCATTTATTCATCGATGAGTCTATCAATTATAAAGACCAGCATTTTGTGGAGGCATACATGAATCTTGGAGAACTTGCAGGTGCTCCCATCATTAAACCTCATTGGGGGAAAGCCTTTGGGCATCTGTCATGCAAATGGGCTAAATCTTTGAGGGCTAATGGAAAAAGACTCGTAGCCCTTCATCCTCATGCCAGTAAGCTTGAACGTAGGTGGAGCAATGATGGCTATGTACGGGTCATCAAATCATTACTGAAAGAAAATTGTGATATTCTGATACTTGGTGGAGATAGTGAGCTGGAGAAAAAGCTAAATCTGGAAATCGCTAAGTCTTTTGGCCCTGAAATTAAGAATTTAACTGGCGAGTTAAGCCTTGTACAATGGGCATCCTTGCTTCGTGAAGTTAACCTTTTGATTGCACCAGATACTGGAGCAGTGCACTTGGCCAATGCACTTTCTACCAAAGTGGTGGGGCTGTATGCAGTAGCCAATCCAATGCTTACAGGCCCGCTGAATGGACTTGAGAATTGTATTAACCGCTATCCTCAGGCAGTGAGTAACTTTTCAGGAAAGGTAGATGGGGATTACCACCACCGAGTTCATGATGAGCGAGCCATGAGTCTCATTGGTTTTGATGATGTCTGGCCAAAAATTACAAAAGCCCTTGGATTAAGCTGATAGATGAAAAATCAACTACTTTTAGCTTTTGTAAAGAGTCTTGGCTTTTGCTTATCTAAGTTGCCCTTCCCCATTTTAGAGAAGTTAACCGAATGCCTCGCTTTTGTTTTGTCAAGGGCACCCAATACCCGCTGGCGTTTACTTTTGTCCAATCTTTCCCATGCCTTCCCCGATTGGTCATTGTCTAAGATAAAGAGTGTCGCTTTTGAATCATCTGCACTAATGTTTGAAATGGGCTTTTTTTCACTTTGCTACCCTTTTATGAGTGGCAAAGAAAGAAGGAGGACTGTTTTTTACGATGTGAAAACCTCTTGTAGTTTAGAGAAACTTAGATTAAGCGGTCGCCCCGTCTTGATGCTTATCCCTCACACATGTCTGTTTGAAACGCTTGCCACTTCTCCGTTGTTCCGTCCCTTTGGAGGAAAATCCCTCGGTGCAATTTACCGCCCCAATAAAAACCCGGTTTTGGATGAGTGGATTACGAAGGCTCGTGAAAAATTGGGCATCAAAACCTTTTCAAGAAAAGAAGGGATCATTCGTGCCAGGGCTCACCTAAAGGCAGGGAACTGGCTTGCGTTGCTTTATGACCAAAATGCTGGGCTTCGAGGGAAGGGTGCTAAGTTCATGGGGAGGATTTGCTCGGTTTCTCCCCTGCCTGATATTTTGTCCAAAAATAAAGGTGTCATCTGTGTGCATGCGATTCCGAGAAGAGTTTCTTTTTTTCGCACAAAGCTTGAAATTAAGATTTTGGACGAAGAGGAAAGCAATGTAACTGGTAAATGTCATGATTTACTTGCATCACATGTGATGGGTTGCTCAAGCGGTTTCCCCGAATGGCTATGGAGTCATGGTAAGTGGAAGATCAATAACATGAGCCATGAGTATTTTCAGCTTCAGGACAAGTTCGGTCATCTAAGTTTCGACGAAAGGAAAGATCGAGCCAACAGATTGGTTGTCAGAATGCCAAATTGGCTTGGAGATATCGTTATGTCTATTCCTTTAATCCTTGCCATTAATAAAGGTCGCCCCGATCTACAGATTTCTCTCTTTTGCATGAAGCAGTATTCGGAATGGTTACGAAGTCTTGGGATTGCAGACGAAATTTTGGAACTACCTGTTAAAAAATCTTTTTTAGGTTATTTTTTAGAAATTCTTTCGTTTAGAAATTTTTTCATTGATGCCCAACTTTTATTCACCAATTCACTCCGGGGGGACATCGAGTCACTTCTGTTAGGTGCGGAAAATAAATTTGGATTAGTGAGGAAATATTCTCGACCATTCTTGACGGATATTTACCAGTTAGAAAAAGGAAACAATACAAAGCTGCATCAAAGTATTCTTTGGCAAAAGATGCTCAACCATTTCGGTCTTCGGGAAAAACTTCAATTTTCACCATTCTCAACTCCCTATAGATTGCAATCGGATTCCGTTGATTTGATCACTATTGGGATTGCCCCCGGTTCAATGAATACACCTGAGAAAAGGCTTCCAGTTTCTGAGTGGATGAAAATATGCAGACGCATCCAAAAAGCGCAGGATGAACTCAAGATTGAGTTCAGGATTGAGTTATTCGGTACATCCAAGGATCGTACAATATGCAAAGAAATCTTTGAAAGTCTTGGAGACATGAGTATTAAAGACTATTCAGGTAAAACAACGCTCGTTCAACTTTCAGAAAAATTTAAGGGCCTAGACTTTTTGATATGCAATGACTCTGGTGGCATGCATTTGGCTAACATGCTTGGGGTTCCAATTATAGCTATTTTCGGTCAAACTAATTCGCTTATTACTGGACCTATTTTTCAAGGGGTGGTCAAAATAATTGAGCAATCTGAAACAGGTTCACTTAGCACCTATGAATGCGATGCAATTATCAATCAAATTTCCAAGCATAACCAAAACTAATATTTATTTAGCTCACTCAATTTCTTAAAGATTCCTTTTGCACAACTGGTTTTGCCCGACCTTAGTGCTTCCCTTAACATTTCGTCATTTTTTGTTAGATTGCCGCGATCGTTCTCCGGATGGTTCAAGTGGTATACCAGTGCCCTTCCGTACACCATTTTACGTAATATACCTGAATTATAAAGCCTTGCACAAAGATCCGAGTCTTCTCTTCCCCACCCTTCGTATTCTTCGTCAAAGCCATTAATTTTCAATAGGTCGTCTCGCCAAACCCCTAGATTACAGCCTAGTAGACCATACATTTTTTTATTCCGTTTAAAATATGGAGTTGGTAAACGAATACTTTTCAACAGTCCGCTGACTTTCCCAGATAAAGCAAGTTTTAAAAGTGTAGTTTTTCGATCGAGTAATTTAGGCACACTTTTTTCGCTCACAAAGCATCTTCTTCCCTGAACAAAGTAGCCTTTTTCTGCTACAAGCATATGGTCACGGACGAAATGCTTGTGTGGAAGACAGTCACCATCCAGAAAAATAATGTAATCAGATTGGCATGCTTTCACTGCACAATTAAGGATCTTAGCTTTCCGGAATCCTTTATCTTCCTGGTAATGGTGTACTATTGTAAAAAAAGAATTCTTGATAACTTTAAATGTTTTATTATCAGAACCGTCCTCTGCTACGTGAATTTCATTAGGCAATTTACTCCCTGCTTCTAAATTTCTTAAAATCGCAGCAAGTGCACTTGGATTGTTGTAAGCTGAGACTATCAAGCTCAACTTGAAATTAGATTTTCTTTTTTTGCCAGTGTTTTTATTCAAAGAGGATGACAAGTTTAAGGTTTTACTTTAGTAGAAAATGTAACAAATGAGAAGTAACTTTTCTCTAAAATAAGTTCCTTGCAAAAGTAGTGAAAAATAAATTCGTTTCATGAGTATGCCTATTTTAGAGACAAAAATTTTATTCAGGAAGCTACTTGTTGCAAATGAACATAAGATTGTATTCGATATCGGTTCTTGTGACGGGAGTGAGGCAATAAAATCAGCTCAAATCTTGCCCGATTCTACGGTCGTTGCATTCGAAGCCAATCTGAATAATTTTAATGAAATTTCTCAGAACACTGATGTTTTTAAATATAATATCAGAGTTCACAACATAGCCATTACCAACAATGACGAGGAGGTTTCTTTTCATGTAGTCGATTCCGATGCCGTAGGTAACAAAGGTGGTAGCTCCTTGTTAAAAAACAAAACATCCCTTCAAAGAAAGTTAAGATAAGAGGAAGTCGTTTGGATACATTTGTGAGTACTATTACCGAGAATCTAATTGTTTAGCTTTGTGGATTGATGTTGAAGGTGCCGGATACCAAGTTTTGCAAGGTGTTGAAAATATTAAGGATAAAATTGCCTTTTTCCAAATAGAAGTTGAGGGAAAACAAATCTGGGAAGGTCAACGAACTAAGAGTGATATTATAACATTTGCGAATTCTCTAAACTTTCGTGAAATCGCTAGAGGTTCTGGTAGAAATCAATACGAAATTGTTTTTGTTAATGAAAATTATATCAGGAAAGAATTACATAATACCTTCGGGAATACACTCTTAGAGTGCAGGATTCATGGATTCTTTGCTTTTTTAAGAAATTTCAAGAGAAAATATTTATTTAAAAGTAATAAATAAACTAACTTCATGTATTTGTTCTTTATGCATTCAGCTTATTTCTTTGCCATTTTTTGGGCTGACGATTCCATTTAAATTTTGCAAGTCCCTCTACTCGATTATATCCGGAAGTGATGAAATTTGGTTTAGAACGATGAGCTTTTTCGATAACAACTATGCTGTCGTGAAAATGCATGCTCTCTATGTTCTCAGTCATAAAGTCAGAAGAAAGAAACGAGCTTTGCGAATGAAATGCATGCATTTTGTCTATTAAACCCTTAAGGTACTCGTTAAATTTTCCTCTACGCCTGTATCCTCCACCATATCCTTTTCGCCAGTAAGAAGTGTGCAAGTCTTCGCATAAATAGATGCCACCTTCAGCTAATTTTGGAAAAAAATAGTCGAAAGAGATTCGCTGTTGTTTCATGGAGTGACCACCGTCATCAATAATAATGTTTTGAGTATCCATTTGATGAAGCACTTCTGAAAGGAAGTTGAGATCTGTTTGATCGCATATGTGAATAGACACACCATTTTTTCCACTGTTTTACAATTAGGATTAATATCCAAACCATGGATTGAGGCACCTTTACCGAAATAATGAGACCACATCTGAAGCGAGCCTCCATGACAAACTCCAATTTCTAGTACCTCAGGGGAAGTTCCAACAAATTTTTTGAAATATCTTTCGTAAACATCTAAATAGTGTGCGTACTTGGATATAACTAAATCATTATTATCTATAAACCATTCCTGTAATTTAGCCATTTTATTTCTTCCTTCGCATATTTTTTAAAAAAAGGTATAAACGATTTGTTGGGCTTAATTTTTTATTTATTTTGTACCAATTCGATTGCATAACAATCCCGAGATATTTTCCGGCAAGATTTACCGATGACCTTTGTGCGTCCTCTAAAGCTTCAAATTGCTCCTTGTAATGAAAAACTTTAAAGAGAGGTTTTCGTGCATAAATTGGAAATGTCTTGTATTCCAACAAAGCTTCCCCGTAAAGCAATAATTCTGATGGGTATTTTGATATCAAAGCCCCAAGGGAAATATTGTTTTTACGCAAATAGTCATCCTTTAATTTCTCCCAAACCTCGCTACCCCACACAACTGGAGTAGGCCCGAAGTCATAGATGTTTCCAGTTCGATTAAAAAGTCTTTGCAGTTTTTTTCTTTCCCTCTGGTAGTTGGTTTTGACGAAATGCATCTTATTTTGCTCGGAGAACTCCAGAAGGTCTTCGCATTCGTGCATAACGGTGATGGGGAATCCATCATCCATAGAAAAGTCTCCTTTACTGAAAGGCCGAATGAAGAAAGAATCTGAATCTATAACAACATAGCAGGACGCTTTCCCAATCATTCCGAAAGCTACTTTGACTATTTGTTGAAGCAAACTACCGGAGTAATCACTCGACTTTGCATTACCCAAAGCATTTGATTCATTAAGTAAATCTTCATCACTTAAAAGTATCACGAATGAAATATTTGAGAGAAGAGGCCGAAAAACATTTAAGTCAGCATTTGGAACTGACACGAAAAACGGTAATCTATCAGTGTTGTACTGCTCAATACTTGAGAGCAGTTTTTTAAATCGCTTAATGTCACCTGCGTAGGATTTACAAAAAAGGGCTATATCATGTTTAGGCATTATTATAAGCAAAATACTTTTGAAATTTTCTTATGCATCGGTGTGGGAAGTCGATTATCGCAAAGTCCAATGCCCATTTGCTCAGTACGTGAAATAATGTAATGAAGGCCTAAACCAGAATTTTCAATCGCCTTTCTCACACCACATTTTCTGGTTACAACATCATGAAAAAGCAAAATTTCTCCGGCTAAATGCGCATAGCTTTCTATGTCTTTTTGAACAGCTTCAATCGAGTGATCCGCATCTATGAGCACAAAATCATAAGTTTCGCGGGTCTTGTATACAGTTTGAATAATCGCAGGGTCAGCGGAATTGCCATCAACTATTTTAGCCGAAGCAAATCCCTTGGCTTCCATATCTTGACAGACATGCATAAGATCCTCGTTTTCGGGGTTATGCTTCAGCCAAGTAGCAGTTATGTAAAAAGGAGTTTTCTTGTGTTTCTTACAAAGAAAATCAAGAGCGATTGCCCATAATCCTTTGAATGCACCAATTTCAAGGAAAGAAACTACATCGCTTTCTATTTCTCGTATACGGTGTTCGAGGTAGAGTAAAGCGAGAAGAAATTCATCACGTGTCTGGGAACCATTATAGTTAGATATATCAGGTTTTCTGATCAAATTTATGTAAGCTTTATCTATCTCTATCAAGAGATTTTCATTTTGTAGAATTAGCCTATCGGTAAAATCTCTTGTTATAGAAATTAGATTATCCGAATATTTTTTCTTTTTTAACCAACCCCTTGGATAGTCACTACAAGCTAAACCAAGCCGCTTGAAAAAAGGATATGCAGACTCATCTTTGGTACCCAGTCGCTCGTAGTAGCTTTGGACCGCTTTCACATTACATTCCCTTCTGTGTAAAAAACTTACAACCCCATGTTTTGCTACGATCTTCTTTTTGTTATTTTTGATTAATTTTCTTGTGGCTTTGGGTTTGTGAGAAAAAGATGCTCCACCTTTGTGGTAAACAAAAGCAGTTTCCAATACTCCCATCTTGAAATTATTCTGGGCGAGGCGAATACAGAAATCGAAGTCTTCAAAATAACCTGGAGAAAAGTCTTCGTCTAGAACGCCGATCTTCTCGCAAACTACCTTGGGGATTGCTACACAACAAAAATCAAGTCGTTGAGAAGTGAGTAGTTTAGAGCTAGCATTTTTCGTCCAATTATTCGCTAACTCCATTACCTTGTCTGGGTCATTCTCGTTAAAAAGGACATTTTGTTCATTGCCCGCTGAATTAGTCACTGGGGAAATGGCACCGTAATCAGAGTTTTCCTCAAGTGCTCGAACGAGTTTGAGCATCGATCCGGGCATTACCCTCGTATCGCTGTTTAATAAAACCAAATATTGCCCATTTGCTGCCTTAATTGCCATGTTGACCGCCCTTGGGAAGCCTAGGTTTGACTTCTCGAGAATTAACTTTGGATTGGGCGAAATAGCTGCTACTGACCTTAGCTTGTGGCGAGTTTCGTCATTTGAACCGTTGTCGATAACAATTACTTCCCTTAAGTCTGAATTCTTGTTGTCTTCCGATAAACTTTCCAATGCTCCACGAGTAGTTTGATCGAAATTGTTGTGGCTTATTATAATTACGCTGTACAAGGGTTTCATTTTTTATTAAGGCAATTTTCGTCGTAGAGGGAAATTATTTGCATTACTGAATCTTTTGTAGAGAAGGAAGAGTTTCTTCCTGAGTCTAAGAGTCCCCTAGGAGAATTCCACTTATTGAAGTAATTTAATAGCTTTGTAGCTATCAATTCGTAATTGTCACTAGCAACATGGGCGTGACCTTGCTCTTCAAGTATCTTATTAAGCAATTTATTTTCCCAGATAATTCCCAGCACCGGACGTTGCGTCCATAGGTATTCATATAACTTGGAGGGTATATACTCTTCACAGTCCGAACTCTCTCCATGAAGCAAAATTAGTAAGTCTGCACATCTCATGGCGTCCAATACTTGCTGCCTTCCACTTCTGCCTGACATTGGGTCTTTTTCAACTCTTCCATGCTCAACAATCATGTCCTCAATACCGTGCTTCTTAGCTGCTGTTCTAGAGTAAGAATCAAGATGACTGCCATAAATATGGAGCCGAGTTTTGGAGCAAAATAAGGGATCACTTTTCTTATTCTTTGATATTGCTCTGATCAATGGGACGAGGTTTCTTGTCTCATGCAAAGACCCAAAGTGTGCTAGGTTAAAAAACTCATCCTTCTTATATGCTGTCGAAAACTTGGGGCATTCGCATCCAGGAATAATGACATGACCTTTTTCTCCCAACAAAGGATTTCTTTTTTGCGCTCGCTCCTTGGCTTTATCTGTAAACCACCATATCAAATCCGCATCTTTGCATATTTTTTTCTCAAGTTTTTGAGACCATTTTGTTTTTGAATTTCTTGGCCAATCTTTATTGTACATTGGGTCGTGAATCTCAGCAATCCAGGGCAACGCCATTCTTTTTTTTAGCATTGATGCAGCGTGATGTGCACAGTTAGCTCCTCCGGTACTGTAAATCAGTTCAAAATTTTTGGATTTGAGTAATTTCATACTCTTGTTCCTTGCACAAAAAGCCCAAGACCAATGACTATCAAGTCGCACAAATATTTTTTCAAATAAATAGGGTACTAGTAACAAGGCACTAATCGAGGATTTTGCTAGCTTTCTCAGGATGCTATTTTGAATTTTACTCCTGATTAAATGTCTTGCTTCGAATTTCAGTCCGCTTGGTGCAAGACTAGGAACCTGATAATGTTCCAGTAATTTATCTTTTTCGCCAGTTAATGCACTCACAACGACTGGCTCTACATCATGTTCGAGAAGAAAAGGAATTTTATCTGTGATGGTCTGGCTTGCTGCCCTGCCGTCCATGTTGTAGCAGTGGGAAAGAATTAGCCATCGTCTCTTTTTTACGCTCATTATTAAAAGGGCTCCAACTCTTTGTATAATTTAACATATTCCAAGCTTACTGCTCTCCAGCTTCTTTGAAAATGAACTTTTGGAGACTTCGATTTGAGGATATGAAGTAAAGATTCAACCCAAATTGAGTCAGGGGTATTACAATCAAGCACTTTCCCTTGATCATTTTGGACATCATTGGATGCTCCGCACTGAGATGAACAAAGAACTGGGATCCTCAAGGACATGGCCTCGGCTATAACCATGCCATAAGCTTCTTTCTTGGCGGGATGCAGAAGTAAGTCAATTCTCTCATAAAACTTCTCTTTTTTTTTACATATCCCAGAATATCTACATATTTCATTTCAGAGTCATTTAGAGGTATTTGTTCCTCTTTGGGGAATCCAGCTAAGCATAATCTTGCATTTGGGAAAACTGACAGCAATCTTCTCCAAATTCTTATTACCTTGGGAAGACCTTTTCGACTCCATTCTTCCCCGATGAAGCCAACCACAGGCTCCTCAGGGTCAAAACTCTTCTCTTTTATTTTTAGATCCAATACTCCCGGACAGATGGGTGCTTGAAGATTCTTGAGGCAACTTGGATACTTGGTAATTAGTTGTTGAAAGATTAGCTCCGATACTGGAACAATAGCCTTAACCGTCGGGGATAGAATCTCTTTTCGCTCAATCTTTTGATTCATAAACACTCTTAGGCTCGGCAATACAATCTTTCTCGGAAAATTGAACAGACTGGAATGAATCGTAGAGATATCATGACAATCAACCCGTTCATGACTATGAATCAGAGTATTCGACATGTCTTGATCGCTGACCCATCCTCTTAGCTTTTTAGCGAATTGCAAATGTGACCACCAACGAGGCTTTTTTATAGTCTCACCAAGTTCACATACTGGAAAATCGGTATTCAAAGGATCGTTAACTTTTCGCTCGCAAACTACCGAGATATCAATGCCTAACTTTTTGAGCTCATGGCAAAGCCTGTAGGCGTACTCTTCCATGCCCCCACATATACCAAAACGCTTTACTATTTGTATAATTTTCAAATATAAGAGAAAGAATTTATTTCATTAACAACTACAGTTATCGAAAGACAACCTCCAATATTTTAACCATTGAAAAATCCTTTCTTAAATTTTTAAAGAGTGAGTCTTTAATTAAATAATTTCATGCAATTCGGGAAAACTTTATTTATAACCACTCCAGAACCAGATTACTTACAAGATCAACTCATCTACGGTTCAAGGAAGATTTTAGGTGAAAAATTAATCGACTTCCCTAAAAAAGAAATAATGTATAAGAACTCTTCCATAGAAAAAAAATCAATTTATGGAAGAGGTTTTACATTATGGATGCTACTCGAAAATATTCATATTAATAGAGATATAAAATTAAATAAATTAAATGAATATGGGTTCAAAAACATAATATTTGGAAGTATTCAAAGGCAGTCTCTT
>MDTG01447465.1_pt1 | contig 11918 bp, 13 predicted proteins | sample 811421 | NCBI WGS metagenome assembly MDTG01 (sample SAMN05326645, study PRJNA326480) | marine metagenome | isolation source: seawater | place: Pacific Ocean: South East | collected 2011 | reverse complement strand
CCTATGACCAGCCAATCACTTCCATTTTTAAAGGCTTGCTTGGGAGTTACAATTCTTTTTTGGTCATTAGCATGTGAACCAAATCTTATCCCAGGAGTAATTATCTCTTTTTTAAAAACCTTTTTGACTATATTTACCTCTTGAGCACTGCATACTATAGCATCCAATTTTGCTTTATTTGCTAACTTAGCTTGGTGCATAACTAATTTTTTAATTTCTTTATTAAATCCTATTTCTTTTAACGCTTTATTATCTATCGAAGTTAAAATTGATACCCCTACTAATTTTATTTTTCCTGAAACCTTCTTGCACTTCTTCAAAGCTTCTAATCCAGCACTAATATGGATAGTTAAATAATCTATTTTTAAGTCCTTAATTGTTTTGATTGTAGAGACACATGTATTTGGAATATCGTGAATTTTAAGATCTGCAAAAACTATTTCATTTTTTAATTTACTTAAAAAAGTTCTACCATTTTTAGAGTTTAAAAACTCTAAACCAAATTTATAGCCAATTTTAATCTTAGAATTTTTAGTTTTTTTGATTATTTCTTTTATTTTTGATCTATTTGGGCTGTCACATGCTATAAATATTTTATTCTTTTTCATTATTTATTTTTTTATACAAATCTTTAGCCATTTTAAAATGAATACTTTTTTTTTGTGGAGTATTGATTTTTTCACCAGTTTTTGGGTTTCTAGATATTCTAGATTTTTGTATGTTTGTTGAAAAAATCCCAAATCCTCTTAATTCTACTCTTTCACCTCTTTTAAGGGTTGACTTGATTTCACTAAGTAAAATAATTATGAATTTTTCTAGGTCTTTTTTTAAAAAATTTGGATAATTTTCAGAGAGTTCTTTTAAAAGCTTTGATCTTACAATAGCCAATTTAGTTTTCTTTTTTTTTATTTCTTATCTTTTTTTTTTAAATCCTCAGATAGAGATGAGAATGGTAAATTTTTACCTGAACCTTCAGATCCATACTTTTCAAGAGCTTCTTTTTTCTCAATCTCCTCTAAAAGTTTAATACTTAAATTTACTTTTCTTTTTTCTTTATCCAATTCTAAGATTGAACAATCAATTCTTTCTCCTCCAGTAAATCTGGATGGTCTGGCATCTGCAGGATTAATTGCTATTTGAGATTTTTTAATATTAAAATCCATTTCACAACCCTCAGGTCTTACAATTAAACCTTTGTTATCTGTTGAAATGATTTTTACAGTTATAGTTTGATTTATTTTCTTATCTTTAAACCAATCAAATGGATCAGGCATAGTTTGTCTAAAACCAACTCTAATTTTTTGTTCAGAAGATTTTATCTCTAACACCTTAACTTTTATTTTATCACCTATTTTATATTTTACTAATTCTTCTTCACCATTATTTAAATATGTTAAATCATTACAATGCAAAAATGCATCTACATCTAGATTTCCTATTTTAACAAATAATGAATATTCATTCTTATTTACAACCTCTCCCTCTGTAATCGTTTCAATAGGATATTTTTTTTGAAAAGTATCAAAAGGATTATCTTGAGTCAGTTTATGAGAAATAGCCACTCTTCTTTTCTCTTTATCTATTTCAGTTATTACACAGTCAATTTCATCACCGACCTTAAACATTTTTTTTGCAGATAAATTTTTCTTCGTCCAACTAAGTTCACTTGAATGTAGTAAAGTTGTTAATCCTGGCTCTAGCTCACAAAATGCTCCAAAATCCATAATCTTAACAACTTTAACCTTATAAGTTTTATTTAACTCATAGTTATCTATGTGTTCAAACGGATCTGGAGATAACTGTTTGACTGAACATCCAACTTGAAGTTTTTCTTTATCTACAGAAATAACTTTTAAATCATGCTTTTCTCCAATATTGAATACTTCATCAGGATGATTTACTCTACTATATGAAATTTCTTGTAGGTGTACCAAGACATCTAATTCACCATTCACATTAAAAAAACAGCCAAAAGAACTATAACCTTTAACTTCAGCACCTTTAATTATATCTCCTATTTTGTATTTATCTATAATTTTTGCTTTATCTTCCTTTTTAAAAGAAGAAATAATTTCTCTTCTTGAAACACAAGCATTACCTCTTACTTTGTCTAATTTAATTAGAGCAAATTTTTGTGGCTCATTCATTAAATGACTTATATCTTTTAATGGTTTATCACTTATCTGACTACCGGGCAGAAACATTAGAGACCCAGTGTCCATATGTTCAACAATACATCCACCTTTGCATTTAGATGTTATCTTGCCCATGATAGGTTCATTTTTTTCATATGCTTCAACGAGTTTATCCCAACCTTTAATTTTTTGAGCTTTACCTGCAGATACAACAACTTCTCCCATTTTATCTTCTAATCTTTCTAATAAAACTGGAATATTTTCACCAATTTTAATTTTTTCAGAAAGACCCATGCTTTTTAATTCATTTATATCTAGTACAGGCTCAGATTTAAGACCATCCACATGAAGGAATACATATTTTTCTGTAATTTTATTAATAACCCCCTCAATTATTTTTCCCTCTTCTATTTTTACTTTTGATAGTTGGCTATTTAGTAATTCTTTAAATTCTTTTGAAGCTGGATTGTTTAGATCTTTGTAAATTTCCATTAATTAAATATTTTATTGTCTATAATTTTTTTTATTTTTAAAAAACAACGTCTTATACTTAGGTTGCTGGTGTTTAGCAAGATGCTATCATTTGTTTTTTTTAAGGGGGATATTTTTCTTTTGATATCACTTTTATCACGTTTTTTAATACTTTTTAACACATCTTGGTAAGATATTTCCTTATTTTTAGCTTTTAGATCTCTAAATCTTCTCATAGCTCTTATCTTAATATTGGCAGTTATGAATAATTTTATATCTGCATCTGGCACAATTACAGAACATATATCTCTTCCATCCAAACACGATCCTTTATATTTTTTTGGAGGATTATAAGCACATTTTAATTGAAATGAATGAACAAGTTTTCTAATTTTCTTATCTTTTGCAATGTTAGAAGCAACTATTGCCACATTATTAGTGAGTAATTTCTTATTTTCTAAATCTTTTATTCTGATTTTTTCTATTTTCTTTTTTATGTTTTTATAATTAAATTTTGATGGGTTAAGGATTTTCATATTCGCGATGTATCTATAGATACGACCAGTGTCTAATTGAAGAAGGTTATAATGTTTAGAAATAAGTTTTGCTTGAGTACCGGCACCTGCAGCCGCAGGGGAATCAATAGCTATTTTAATTATATTCTTTCTTTTAATCATTTTTATTTAAATCTTTGATGATTTTTAAAAAACTTGGAAAAGAACTTTGAATTGAATCCTTATCAGAAATTTTCCAAGATCCTCCAAAACTTAGCGCAGCAATAACACTAGTCATAAATATTCTGTGATCTTTTAAATAATTTTTAATTGTTATAGTCTTATTAAGACTTAGACTAGGGTTACCAAATATCTTAATTGAATTTTCTGTACAAATATTTTTTATACCCATCATATTAAGAATTTTAGACCCCCATTTTAGTCGAGGACTCTCTTTTTGATTCAATTCATCTAATCCTTTAAATGTAGAAATTCCATCAGCTTTTGCAGCTACTAAAAAAATTACCAAAAACTCATCAATTGCTTCACTATTAAACTCAGTCGGACAGTTTATTGGTCTTAATTTTTTTGAACTTTGAACAAAAATATCTGCAATTTTTTCACCCTTATAAACTTTTTCATTTTTAAAAGAAATTTTGACACCCATTTTTTTTAAAATTTTTATAATTCCTATTCGAGAAGGGTTAATATTAACATTTCTTATTGTAAGTTTTGAATTTTTAGAAAGAGCAGTTAATACTATGAAAAAGGCGCTTGAACTTATATCAGAGGGAATTTTGTAATTTAAAGCTTTAATTTTTTTTACTTTATCAATTTTAATAATATCATAGTCATGAATTTTTTTTGAACTAACTGGAAGTTTAAGATGCTCACATAAAATTTCGGTGTGATTTCTGGATTTTTTTGCTTTTATTATTGTAGTACCTTCAGTTTTCATTGCTCCAAAAATTACTGAACTTTTACATTGCGCAGAACCCCTTTTTTCAAAATATTTAAAAGGTTTTAAATTTGAACTTCCAATTATTTTAAGTGGTAAATTTTTTTTATTACTTAATTTAAAAGTAGCACCAAATTTACTTAAGGGATCTGAAATTCTTTTAAAATCTCTTTTTGATAAACTTTTATCTCCTATTATTTTAATTGGATAAGTGGTATCTATTAAAAGACCCATTATTAGTCTTCCAAGGGTTCCTGAGTTTTTTGCATTTATTATTATGTTTTTCTTGAAACAGTATCCGTTAATACCTTTACCATAGATAGTGCATTTTTTTTTGTTCAATCTAACTTTAACTCCCAATTTTTTAATTGCACTAATTGCAGCTAAAACATCGTCAGAAAGTAGTAGATTCTGAGCATTAGATATTCCGTCTGCTAATGATGAAAATAACACCCATCTAATACTTATGCTTTTATCACCACTAACATTTATGGTTTTATTAAAACTATTTATTTTTTTTTTTAATCTAAACAAATTTGGCATTAATGTTTAATTAAATTTAAAACTTTCACCAAAATATGCATTTTTAGCGCTTATATTTTTTACTAAGTTAGAAGGTGTATCTTGTGCAACTATTTTACAGTTACTTAAAATCATAGCAGTATCGACAACAGACAGAAGATCCCTAGCCTGATGATCACATATGCAGATTGTAATTTTGTTTTCTTGTTGTAGGTTAACTATTATTTCTTGTAACATTTTTATTGTTAAAACATCTAATGCTGCAAAACATTCATCTAAAAGAAGAACTTTTGGGTCACTCAACAATGATAAAGCTATTACTAATTTTTTTTTCTGTCCACCAGATAAGTATTTACCTTTAATATTTTTTACATTTTCTAACTCAAATCTAGATAGTAAGAAATCAATTTTTTCTTGTCTCATATTTTTATTTTCAATAACAATTTCACTAATAGCTTTTAGATTGTCATGGAGACTTAAGTCGTTAAAATAACCCCCATATTGTGGGACATACCCCACTTTAAATTTTTTTGTTCTTAAATAGATAGGATGTTGAGTTACATTTTCACCGTTAATTTTAATTTTTCCATGTTTTGGGTTTATTAAGCCAGTGATCAAATTAAAAATTGTTGATTTTCCAACTCCATTAGGTCCCAACATCCCAAATATTTGTCCTTCATTAATTTTAAAATTTATATTATCTAAAATTAATCTACTTCCATAAGATAAAGATACATTTTCAAATTCAATAATTGAATTAGTTTTTTTAAAAGATTTTATCCTAAATTTTTTAATTACTGCCATCTTGATTTTTAATATTCACTTTTTTTGTATTTTCATACATAAAAATTTTAGTATCCTTTGTTTCAATATCCACTTCTATCACATCTGCTTTAAGGATATTTTTATGATTAGCAAATGTTACATTCTTAGAGATTATCATAGAATTCCTCATCATCGAAAAATCTAAGTATTCTCCTGTAATCTTATTTTTTAGGTAATTAATTATTACATTTTTTGAAAAAATAGTATCAAAATTATTTATATTATATTTACCAAAATCAGAATCTATTAAAACTAAATCACCATCAGCCAGTTTTATTATAGCGTTTACTTGAGTTAAAAATATGATGTTGCTATTATCAATATCAATCTCCCCTTTGTTTGCTTCAATAATATATTCATTACCCTTAACATCTTTAGATGAATAACTTACATTTTCTATAACATTAAGTGAATATGAATTACCCTCTATTTTTTCAGTAATTGGTAATTCTTCTCCATCTTTATCTGAACTGTTGAAATAAATTATAATTAAAAATATTAAAAAAAAAAAGATTAAAAAGATCTTAATTAATTTTTTAGCATTCATTTAAGAAATGTTTGTATGTAAAATATTGTGTATATGAATGACACCAATTGTTTTCAATTTTTTTTTTTCATATACACATAAAGATGTAATTTTTTTATTATTCATTAAAGATAAAGCTTTTGCAGCTAATTCATTTTTATTAATGCTGAATGGATTTTTTGTCATAACTTCCTTTACATAAACGGATTGTAAATCATTACCACTTTCATTGAATCTTCTTATCTGACCATCTGTTATAATACCCTTAGTAATTTTCTTGTTATTTTGAACAATTAAAATTCCAAGTTTTTTTCTTGTTAAAATTTTTAATGCATTTTTCATTTTTAAATTTTCGTTTACAAAAGGAATCTTCTTTCCTGTAAGCATAATATCCTCAACTGTTTTTAGTTGAGCCCCTAAATTTCCAGCAGGGTGAATTTTCTTGAAATCTACTCTATCGAATTTTTTTTCTTTCATTGCCGCAATAGCCAATGCATCACCAAGTGCAAGCTGAGTTGTTGTACTTGAAGTAGGAATTATACCCGCAGCTTCTGTTACCTGTGGAATTAATAATTTTATATCAGCTGCTCTGTATAAAATTGAATCTTTCTTTGAAATAATACCAATAAGTAAAATTTTATTTCTATTCGCATATTGAATAATATTATTTAGTTCTTTAGTTTGACCTGAGTAGCTGATGATTATCAAAATATCTTTTTTTGATATACTTCCTAGGTCACCATGAGAAGAGTCACTTGCTGACAAACAAAATGATGGAGTTCCAACAGAGGATAATGTAGCTGCTATCTTTTGAGCTATTAATCCACTTTTTCCAACTCCACATAAAATTACTTTTGATTGACATTTCACTATTTGAGACACTGCCTCATTAAAAGAATTATTTAGAACTTTTTTAAGTTTTTGAAGTCCCTTTATTTCTAAGTCAATAATATTTTTTCCAAGTTTGATAAAATTCTTTTTATTCATTTAATGTGACCAAATATCATCCTTAAATAAGGCAAGATCAAGCTCAACTCTTGTTTTTAAAAATTTAAGACAATTATTATATAAATCTATTCTATTTTCTCTTATTAATATTTTCTCTAACTCTTCATGAATTTTGTGCAGATAAATAACATCATTAGCACAGTATTTTAATTGTGCTGAAGTTAATTCTCCTCCAAAATCTGAATTTTGAAATTGTTTGCTTATATCAGTATTTGAAAATTCTTTTATTAGATTTTTTAATGAATGGTTATCAGAATAGGATCTAGCAAGTTTTGATGCAATTTTTGTATCTAAGATATTATTTGTATCCGTTTTTAAATAATATTTAATATGAGCAATATCAGCTCTACCATAATGAAAAATTTTTGTTATTTCCTCATCCCTCAATATATTTACTAAATTTGGGGCTTTATAATTTGATCTATCTAATTGAATTATATGAGCATCATCATTCCCGGAGGATATTTGTATTAGACAAAGTGGATCTCTTCTTAAGTTAAGACCCATAAATTCACCATCTACTGCAATAATATTGCCTAATTTTAAATCATCTGGTAAATCATTCTTGTGAAGTTTTATTTCAATACTCATTTTTGAATATATATATATGAAAGAAAAAAATTGTCTAATTTTTGGCGGAAGTGGTCAAATAGGAAGAAATCTGATTAGAAAGTTAACTAAAAATAACTATAAAGTTACAGTTGTTACAAGAAATATACATCAAAAAAGTTATATAATTAAGACTCAAGCAAATCAAGGATGGATTGATATAGTAGAGTCTAATTTGTTTGAAGAAACCAAAATAAGAAAACTTTTTGAAAAAACAGATATTTGTATAAATTTGATTGGTATTTTATTTGAAAAGGGAAGAGGGAACACATTCAAGAATATCCATACTTTATTTCCATCAATATTGTCAAGACTTTCAAAAGAGTATAATTTAAAAAAATTTATACACATATCCTCATTAGGTATAGACCAAGCAAAAGACTCTAATTATGCTTTGAGTAAATTAAATGGAGAGATAAATATTTTAAAAAATTTCCCAACAGCAAAAATCTTAAGACCATCTATTGTTTATTCGGTCGACGATAATTTCTCTACAAATTTTATGACATTATTGAGTAGGTTGCCTATATTTCCATTATACTACTCAGGTAAAACTAAATTCATGCCAATTCATTGCTCTGACCTAACAGATATAATTTGTGATATGATTTTTAAAAATGATCATCCCAATATAATTGAGTGTGTTGGACCAGAAACTATCAATTTTAAAGAAATATTATTAAAATTGTTAAATTTAATTGATAAAAAAAGGATTCTTTTTCCCCTCCCTTTTCCTTTAGCAAATTTTTCAGCAAAAGTTTTACAGTTATTACCAAATCCTCTTTTGACTCAAGATCAACTTAGATTATTAAAATATGATAATATTGTTTCTGGGAAATATAAAACTAACTATGATATAGGTATTCCGAGTAGAAAAATATTTGAAAATGAAGTCAAAAAATATTGTTACATGTGGAAAGATGGAGGACAATTTTCTAAAGAAGAATATAGTTTAAAAAATTTTGAAAACAAAAAAAATTCTTAAAATTTTTTAAACTGAACTAATTTTTTTTTCAATAAATTCAGGTACTTCATCTTTTTCAGAAGAATCTTCTTTTTTACCTTTAGGCTGATAAGCATACAACAAGTGTAGCTTACAATATGAAAAATCTTTCAGCGAAGATCTACCACAAAAATAAAAATTTTTTTCATTTGGGTGTCCTATTGGCCATTTACAAGAATTTTCATCAAGCTCTTCAAGTTGCTTAGGATTTTCAGGTTCAAAATCTTTTTCAATTATTAGTGATTTAAATTTACTTTTTCTGCCTCTTTTGTTTTTTTGAATTTTATTATCTAGCGAATTTTCATAAAAATGATTGGAGGTAGCATTTCTAGTTTTAATTTTTGCAGATAAATTTAGTCTATGAGCTTTACCAATTACTGCATTCCTGCTAATACCCCCTATAATTTCAGCAATTTGACTGGCAGTATTGCCTTTTCCCCATAGTTCTTTTAATTTATTAACTTTTTCGTCTGTCCAGCTCATAAATAACTACATAAAGTGTTAACAATTTGTAAAAACACAATATACTGATATTCAAATTTATAAAACAACTAATTATTCTAAGTTATCAACAAAAATGAAAAAGATTATTTTATCAAATATTCAATCCCAACTTGTATTTAATTTGTTTCTTTATACAAAGATTTTTTATTAAAAAAAATTATGAGTAATTTAGCAAAAAATTATAAACGAAAGAAAATTTCTTTTAATAAAGGTAAAGGAAGTTATCTTTATACTAGAAATGGAGCAAAATATTTAGATTTTGTCCAAGGAATAGCTGTTAATTCTCTTGGTCATTCACATCCAAAACTAATAAAAACTATTTATCAACAATCAAAAAAAATTTGGCATGTTTCCAATGCTTTCATAATTCCTGAAGGAGAAATATTAGCAAAAAAAATAGCTAAAAAAACATTTGCAGATTATATTATATTTCAAAATAGTGGAGCGGAAGCTACAGAGGCTGCAATAAAAGTTGCTAGAAGATATTTCTATTCAATAGGAAAACCTCAAAAAAATAGAATAATTTGTATTAAAAATTCATTTCATGGAAGAACATTGGCTACTATATATGCTAGTGGATCAAAAAAAATGACTGAAGGTTTTGGGCCAAAAGTAGCTGGATTTGATCATTTTAAATTTGGAGATCATGAGTCATTAAAAAAAAAGATTACAAAAAATACAGCAGCTATAATGATAGAAACTATAATGGGAGAAGGTGGTATAAAAGTGATACCAGATTGGTGTTTAAAAGAATTAAGAAAATTGTGTAACAAAAAAAAGATTTTATTAATTTTGGATGAAGTGCAGTGTGGAGTAGGTCGTTCAGGTGATTTTTTTGCTTTCGAAAAATCAAAAGTAAAGCCAGACATAGTACCAATTGCAAAAGGTATAGGAGGAGGGTTCCCTATAGGAGCAGTTTTAATGAATAAAAAAGTAGCATCAGGAATGACAGCAGGAACACATGGGTCTACTTTTGGAGGGAATCCATTAGCCATGAAGATAGGTAGTGCAGTATTAGATATAATATCAAATAAAAATTTTTTAATAAATGTGAAAAAAAATTCTGAATATTTTCATTTTAGATTAAACGAAATTAAACAAAAATATCCTAAAATCATTAAAGAAATAAGAGGAAGAGGTTTTTTAATTGGTCTTCAACTTTATAATGATCAAACTTACTTTATTGAAAAACTTATGAAAAACAAATTACTTACCATTAAGGCTGCTGAAAATGTAGTAAGAATTTTGCCACCATTAAATGTAAAAAAAAAAGAAATAGATCAAGCTTTAAAAATAATTAACAAAGTTTGTTTAGAATATAAGTAAATGAAACATTTTATTAATCTCAAAGATATTCCTGCTGAAGATTTAAGAAAAATCCTACTTGATGCAAAAAAACGAAAAAAAAATAGAAAAAACTTTGATACCTTAAAAGTAGATAAAGGAGCACCACTTAAAAATAAATTATTAATTCAGATGTTTGAAAAATCTAGTTTAAGAACTAGATTGAGTTTTTATTTAGCTATCAAACAATTGGGTGGAGGAACTATAACTTTGAGATCAAATGAGCTTCACTTAGGAGATGGAGGGGAGTCACTTGAAGATACTGCAAAAATACTATCTACCTATGGTGATGGTTTTATGATTAGAACTGATAGTGATAAAAAGATTCAAAACTTTTGTAATTATTCATCAATACCTGTAGTAAATGGTCTAAGTCCCTCATCTCATCCAACACAAGTTTTATCAGATATTTTCACTGTAGAAGAGATCAAAAAAAAACCTATTTCAAAACTTAACATAACTTGGATAGGAGATGCAAATAATGTTCTTAACTCTTTAATAGCTGCTTCAGTTAAGTTTAATTTTAAATTGAGTATTGGATCTCCAAATAATTACAGACCAAAAAAATTTATAATTGATTGGGTTAAGAGAAACCGTAAAAAGATTAATATTTTTAATGATGCTAAAAAAGCAATAATTAATGCTGATGTGGTGTTTTCTGATAAAGTAATATCTTTAAATGATAAAGTTAATAAAAAAAAGAAACTATTTGAATTTAAATCTTTTAAGATCACTTCTAAGCTTTTAAGTTTTGCAAAAAAAGATTGTATTTTTTTACACTGCCTACCGAGAGGGTCAGAAGTTGAAGAAAAAGTTTTTTTTAGCAAACAATCAAAAGTTTGGCAACAAGCTCTAAATAGAGTTCATGTCCAGAAAAGTATATTATTATATTGTTTTGATAAATTAAGGTAATGGCAATGGGTTGTCTGAATTTTGATTAAGATATTTAATTACAGATGCTCTATCTTTTTCTTTTCTCAATCCAGCAAAAGCCATCTTTGTTCCTTTAATCCATTTAGCTGGTTTAATTAAATAGCCATTAAGTTCTTCAAATGTCCATTCTTTATCATAAGATGCTAATGCTTTAGAATATTTATAATCATTTATTACACCAGTTTTTCTACCAACTACATTATATAAAGCAGGACCAATATTATTTTTCCCACCTTTAACAATTGAATGACAAGCTGCGCATTTTTTGAAAATTTTTTCTCCACTAATTACATCCCCCATTGCCATCAGAGCAGAAATATCAACCTGTTCTTTGGCAACCCCACTAGACACTGAAGTAGCTGAAACAACATTATCTACCTCAACTGCATAACCGGGTGTTTTTGGCTTCTCTACATGAAATATCAAATTTGATATTTTTCCTATCCCAATTACCAAAAGGACAACCATCAAAACTGCAGCAATTATCTTATTTAATTCAAAAGAATCCATTTTATTAAAATTTATTTTGAACGTATAACATTATAAATTAAAAATTGCTTATATTTTAATGTACAATTTTGCCTCT
>MDTG01356139.1_pt1 | contig 11918 bp, 7 predicted proteins | sample 811421 | NCBI WGS metagenome assembly MDTG01 (sample SAMN05326645, study PRJNA326480) | marine metagenome | isolation source: seawater | place: Pacific Ocean: South East | collected 2011 | reverse complement strand
TGGGGCTACGCGAAGCAAGAAGAGATCGAGCAGACCCTCGAGCTCCTCGATCGGGTCCAGGCCATGATCTACCGACTGACCCACTGACCCTCAAAGGGCAAATCGCCCAACCGGTCACTGACTGGTTGGGCGATAGCCGATTGAGCGTTCGAGGCCGGCTTTGGCTCACCACCAGTCAAAGTAGCAGCGGAAACAGACAGCCAACTGGTGACTCTCGATCACCCGTAGCTCCCCCGCTGCGCTGCAGCGGGGGCATTCACCCTCCACGAGCTGACCGTCTTGCGGCTGCTCGCGCTGAGCGAGCAAGGGAACTGAGCGCTCCCGTAGCTCGGGGAGGACGGCCGCGTGGCGACTGTCGCGTCGGTCGGGGACCTGTTCCTCGAAGCTCGTCAACTCGTCAGGGGTCGTCAGAGTCACGGCCAAGGACTCAACGGCTCCACGGAGATCCGCGAAGCCCACTCGCGTGCCGAAGTCGAGTCGGTCGTAGGGTGGACGTAGGTAGAGACAAGCGTCCACGTAGTGCTCGGGGAGTTCGCGATCTCCTGAGGCAGCGAACTCGTATTCATAGGCCCTCATGGCGTCCGCATAGGGCTCTTCCCTCACCGCCGACCATGGATAGGGGCTGAGGTCGCAGAGCTCCAGTCGTTCTCCCAAGGTCGGGCGGAACAGGAGGTAGGCGACGGCTTGGGGCGCCATGAGGCGCAATCGAGTGAGGAGGGTGCTGCGCGGGGCGATCGGGAGTTGGCGCCAAGGCCCATTGGTGCCCGCGACCGGAAGGGCAGCGCTCTCGTCCCCCTCCACGAATCGCTCCAGCGTCCCCCAGAGGGCCGCGCGCCATGGCGTGGGGAAGGCCGCGAGCATCGCAATGACGTGCGGAGCCACGGCGAAGCCGACCGGCGAGGTCGCCGAGCGCCCTGGGTTGCTGGGGACTGGTGCCTCAGGGAGCGGGCGCTTCAGGATCCGCGCGACGAGACGCCTCGCCAGCCATGGTGAGTCGGGCTCGGCTCCGAGACAGCGCAGAGCGCGAGCGCAGCTCCCAGTGACTTCGAGCACGCCGCAGGCCCTGCGACGCTCCGTGGGAGCAAGGTGAACCGCCGCCGCGCTCTCGAAGAGGCTATAGAGCGCCGGCCACTCTTCTCCGCTCCGGACCTCGCCCCGGACCTCCCCGAGGACGGCCAGCGCTTGCTCGACCCGACCGCCGGCGAGGTGGTCCAGGCCGACTCTGAGCTCGTCGCCCCTTCGGCCAAAGGCCGGGAGCAGCCGCTCGACGCAGTCACGCGCCAGGCCCTCGAGCAGAGCGCGGTCTCCAACACTGGCGACCCTCCCAGGTCCGGTGCGAAAACCGCCGCGCACGACCTTGCGCAAGCGCTCCTTCATGTCGCAGTCGGACTCGGGGGTTCCTACGACGGCGCGGCTGGCTTCGTCCCCGAGGTAGGCCGCGACATGCAGCGCCTCCTCGCTGAGTTCGCCGCCCCGGAGCCGCGCCGCCAAGCGTTCTGCTTCCGCGCCTGGGTCCAGGGGCGCGCTTCGCTCGGCCTTTCGCGATCGCTCGTCCATACCTGTCCTCAGTCGCCAGGCTACCCAGCCTCCCTTCTTGGCGTCCTGCGGGTAGGCTCAATGAACCGCTGCCTCTTCCCTCCGAGGACGAGTGACCCCGACTCCCACCCCTGCCCCCGACGACCTGGAGCGGGTCTACGAGCGTCCGCGTCCCGCCTGGACGATCGCGTTCCTGATCGGAATGCTGGCGCTCTACATGGTGACCTACATCCTGGTGGTCACCTACGGAGACCAGCTGGCCTACCCGCTCGGGGGTCGTCCGCAGCCCTTCCCAGCCATCCCGATCCCCGTCCCCGCGACGCCCCCTCCGCCGCCGCCGCCGATCGACCCGGCGCTGATCAAGCGCACGCTGGCCGTGATCCCGATCGTGTTCTATCTGGGCGGCTACTTCGGCGGGCTGGAGCTCTTTCGGCGTCGCTACGGGCGCGCGGAGTTCCGCGGGCACCGCGCGACCTTCCACCTCGCGCTGACCCTCGGAGAGGCCTCCGTCCAGACGCGCGACCTGCGCGAGGTGAAGCGTCGCCGGGTCACGCCCGCCGGCGTGCTGCTCACCTGGGCCGGGCCCTGGTGGGGGACGCGCCAGACCTTCCTCGTGCCTGCCAGCAGCGAGGAGGAGCTCGCCGAGGTGATCGCCTACCTCGACGAGCAGCAGCTCGACCGGCTGGCGCAGGAGGAGCGAGCGCCGAGCGAGTAGGTAGGCCCCTGCCTACTCCTTCAGCTCGACCTCGGCCTCGATCCGGCCGGCCTTGAGCGAGTCGTAGCGGAAGCGGAGCTTGCCCTCGCCGGCGACGAGGAACATCAGCGTGCGCTGGCGCTTGCTGGGGACGCCGGGGACCTCGAGGCGCTCGGGGCGGTGGCGCTGGAGCTGGACCTCGTCGCGCAGGACGTCGCTCACGACGCCGCTCGCGATCACCTTGGCGCCGCTCAGCGTGGCCAGGTCCAGGCGGTGGATCTTGTTCTGGCGCGCGACGGCGCTGACCGAGGGGATCGCGCGCTCGTTCTGGAGCGTGACGTCGACCCGCCACAGGCCCTGACCCTGGGCGCGGACCTTGGTCCCGACCAGCTTCAGCTTGGGCAGCTGGCGGGCGTGGTAGAGCACGAAGGCCGCGTTGCGGTGGCACTCGCTCTCGAGCAGCCAGCCCTCGGGGACGCGGCCCACGTCGTGGCGGTAGCCGCCCACGAGCACCTCGCCGTATTGCGGGTGCTGGCGCTTGGTCCAGGGCACGAACTGGCGCCCCAGCGTGAGCAGGTCGTTGAACTTCATCCGCTCCGCCGAGCTGCTCTTCTCGTCGCCGTCGAGGTCGGTCGGGGGCGAGTAGAGCTCGTTGGTGAAGGCGATCGCGCCGTGGATCATGTAGAGGTGATCCACCGTCGTGGCGTGCGCGCGGTAGAGGTCCTTCCAGATCACCATGCTGCGGTAGCCCGGGAGGAGGCGCTCGCCCTCCTTGGCGATCTGGTCGTAGACCGCCACGTCCTCGCGCGGGTAGCGGGGGACGTGCTTGCTCCCCGGGCCGCGCAGGATCATGCGGCCCGCGTTGTGGAAGCTCTGGCCGCCCGCGATGTTGGGCTTGCTCAGCAGCCACTTGGCGATCGCGCGCGTCTCGGGGATCTGGAGCGGGTAGTCGCTCGCGCCGCCCTGGATGTAGCGCGGCTGGAAGTCGTAGCCCCAGGTCCGGTTGGGGTCGACGTAGCCGAGCGCGTCCTCGTTGACGCGCCCGTCGCCGTCGTTGTCGACGCCCTCCCAGCCGAGCAGGCGCAGGTCGCCCTGCTCCTCGCCCTCGACGTGGCGGATCAGGCGCGGGTCCTGGGGGTCGAAGAGGAAGCGCCCCTCGCCCTTGGGCACGCGCTTGACCATGCGCGTAATGATCCCGTTCCCGTCGAGGTCGTCGTAGCCGTCCTCGTCGGCGAGGCCGTCGCGGTCGTCGTCGCGCGGGGCCACGACCGTGCGCGGGAAGTGCGGCGTGGCCGGCTGGCTGAACCAGCGCGCGCGTCCGTCGGGGTTCACGATCGGAATGAAATAGAACACCGAGCGGTCGAGCAGCTCGGTCACGCGCTCCAGCTTGCCGTAGCGGGTCAGGAGGAAGTCGAGCAGGTAGAGCGCCGTCTCGCTGCCCTGGACCTCGTTGGCGTGAATGTTGGCGTCGACGTAGAAGCCCGGCTTGCGCAGCTCCTCGCCCTGGGGGTTGGTGAGCGTCAGCAGCCACAGGGGCCGCCCCTCGCCGCTCTTGCCGATCGTCTCCAAGCGCACCCACTCGGGGTAGGCGCGCGCGTAGCCCGCCAGGATCTCGCCGATCTCCTCCACGTCGTAGAGGCGGTTGAAGCGCGGGCGGGGCGGCTCGGCCTGCGCGCGCAGGGGCTCGCCCGCGCTGGCGAGGCTCAGGCAGCCGAGCTGCGCGGCGAAGAAGGCGAGGGCAGTGAGTTGAACGCGCATGACTACTCCTGCTCCAGGCGGAGGGTCTTGCTCGCCCCGCCGGCCTGCTCGCTGGTGACGCGGACCGTGACCCGCGCGCCGGGTGGCCCGCGCAGGAGCCAGGTCCCGCGCAGGGTCTCCTGGCCCGGTTCGAGGGACTCCTTCGCCTTCCAGCGCTTGCCGGTCACGAGGTGCACGCCCTGGCTCAGCTCGAGCTCGAGGCGGACGGGCCGGCGCACGCGCGCCAGCTGCGCCAGGCCCGTGTGGCTCGGCAAGCGGCCCGCGTTGCCCGCCACGACCTCGAGGCGGTAGACGCCCTCGGCGCCGGCGTGCAGCGCGCTGAGCTTGACCTGACGCAGCTCGAGGCGAGCCAGGCGCTGGGCGGCCTCGAGCACGAAGCTGGTGTGGGCCGCCAGGGCCTCGGCGGCGTCGTCCTGCGGGGGGAGCTGCGCCGCCCAGGGCGCGAGGCCGCCGGCCTCGGCCTGCTCGCCCGGGAGCTCGACCCGGGTCCAGGTCGTGATCGCGGCAGGCTGGTGGGCGGTCCAGAACGCGTGCTCCAGGCGAGCCTGCGCGCGGGCCTTGCCGGCCGGGGTCTTGGCGAAGGCCGCGTAGGGAGCCAGGTCCTTGGCGAGCGTCGCGGTGCTCAGCCGACCGGCCTCGAGCGAGGCGCGCAGCTGCTCGACCTCGCCCGGCGCGCCGAGGGCGTCGAGCAGGCCCTCGAGGTCCTCGGCCGGGCGCGCGAGGACGCCCGCGGCGTCGAGCTTGGCCAGCTCGCCCAGCCCCAGCGGCTTGCCCTTGGGCTTCATCTCGTGGACCGGGACCTCCCACACGTCGAGCTCGAGGGTCAGCGCGCCGAACTGGAAGTAGAGCCAGGCCGAGAGGCTGCCCCCCGCGAAGTCGCCCGCCGCGCTCCGCTCGAGCGACTGCTCGCGCGCCTCGAGCAGCGCGCGGTAGCGGCGCGCCAGGGCGTCGAGCGAGGCGCGGTCCTCCTGGGTCCACTGCTTGGCGGCCTGGTCGGGCGGGCGCTTGCCCGCGCTGGGCGGCTTCAGGAGCGAGTTCCGCTCGCCGAACACGACCGCCAGGGCCACGTTGCGGCGCGCCAGCAGGAAGTCCATCAGCGCCTTGACCTCGGGCGCGGCGCTGGCCCAGGGTCCGGCCTCGGGGCTCGGGTAGGGGAAGGCGTGCGGGAAGCCGCGGTCGACGTGGATCCCGCTCTGGGGGTCCTCGTTGAAGCGCCCGTCCCCGTCGTCGTCGCGCCCTTCGCGCTCCAGCCGGTAGCGGCCCTGCTCGCCCAGCGCTGCGGCGGCCCGGACGAGGAGCCGCGGGTCGCGCGGATCAGCCACCCACTCGCCGCTCTCGTCCTCGATCCGCAGCCAGGCCACGCGCCCGTCGCCGTCGAGGTCCTCGGGGCCGTCCTCGCCGACCAGGCCGTCGCGGTCGTGGTCGAGCTTGCTCGCGTTGCCGCGCCGGTCCCAGCGGGCCGGCGAGAGGAGCGCGTCGTGGGCGTCGGGGTTGACCACCGGCACCACGTAGAAGGTGACCTGGCCGAGGAGCGCCGCGCGGCGTGGGTCGGGCCCCTCGTCCTTCAGCAGCTCGCCGAGCAGGTCGAGGGCGGCCTCGCTGCCGAGGGGGCGGTCGCCCGCGGCGTTGCCGGCGACGAACAGCGCGGGCCGCTGGCTCGGCGGCAGGGCGCCCGGTCCCGCGACCTGCAGCGCGATCAGGGGACGACCGCCGGCGCTCTCGCCGTAGCGCTGCAGCTCGGCGGCGTCGTGGGCCTGGGCCCAGGCCTGGAGCTGCGCGTGGACCGCGCTCGTGACGCGGGCCACGAAGGGATCGGTCTCATGGGCCTCGGCGGAGGCGTGCAGGCCGAGGACGAGGGGCACGAGCAGCGCGCCAGCGAGCGCGCGCAGGGAGGGACGCATGTCGGCTCCTTTGGAAGGGCGCCAGTTTGCCCGCTGCGCCGGCCGAGCGGGGCGCCCGCGCGGCTGCGGGCCAAGACGTGACGCCTCCGACACACTTCTTGCCGAGCGCCGACTTCTCCTAGGATCGCGGTGTGCGCGCTGCGGCCCTGGCTCTGATCGGCGTCCTGTTGGCTCCCGCCCTGGCGGGCGCCCAGGAGGAGGCGCGCCCCGCGCCCAAGCGCTCCTTCAAGCTCAACAAGCACGAGACCCCCGCGCGGGTCCGCTTCTCGGTCAAGAACCTCGAGCCCTTCCCGATCACGGTCACGATCGAGATCAAGCAGCTGGAGAACCTGAAGCCCGACCAGGCGCTCCCGGTCAGCCGCGTGATCCCGCCGGGGCGCAACCTGCGGGTGCTGGTCTTGAAGCGGATCGACCCCGAGCGCGCCTGGGCCTACGGCGACGCGCGGGCCTGGCACCAGATCGGCTCGATCGCGGCCAAGCACGACCCCAAGGCCGTCTATCGACTCCCCTTCCCGGCCGACCAGGCGATCCGAGTCAGCCAGGGCGCCCTCGGCAAGGCCAGCCACCAGGGCAAGCACGCCTACGACTTCGCGATCCCCGCCGGTCAGCCGATCCTGGCCTGCCGCGCCGGGCGCGTGGTGCAGGTGGTCCAGCGCTTCAAGAAGGGCGGCGACGACAAGGCGCTCGAGACCAAGGGCAACCGCGTCGCGGTCCTGCACGCCGACGGGAGCTTCGGGATCTACGGCCACCTCCAGCACGAGGGCGCGCTGGTGGAGCTAGGCCAGGAGGTGAAGGCGGGCGAGCCGATCGGCCGCTGCGGCGCGACGGGCTACGCCAAGGCGCCCCACCTCCACTTCGAGGTCCGCCTCGCCCAGCGCGGCCGCCGCGACGCGGCCACGATCCCGGTCCGCTTCGCCACGAAGCGCGGCGTGGTCGAGCTCCAGGGGCGCGAGCGCTATCGCCATCCGCTCGAGCCGCGGCCACGGGACTGAGATTCGTCTCCTCGACGGGCAGATGTTGCCCCTTCGTCGCACCGTCTCATGAGACGTGCGGCCTGCTGGTCCGAGCGGGCTGGACTTGCAGGCTGGGCCCAAGAGCGCTCGAGCAAAGGAGCGCACCCTTGGGAGAGCTCGATCCGATCGCCAAGACCCTGCTGCGAGAGGCGCCAGCCGACTTCGCGCGCCTCGCCCTTGGGCGCGACGTCCGAATTCGTGCCGTTCAGTCAGTCGCTGGTGACTTGCAGACGCTGAAGCGGCGCGCGGATCGTCTGTTGCGTATCGAACTCGAAGGAGAGGCCGAGCCGTATTGGGTCCACTACGAGGTCCAAGCGAGCTGGAAGGCCGACGTCCCGCGGCGCGTGTTCGACTACTGGAGTCTGATTTCGCGCCAGTTTCAGCGCACGAAGTCTGTGGTCCTGTGCCTGCAGCAGGGGAACAAGCAAGGGACTCCACGGGACCACTACGAGGTATCGGTTCTTGGGCGGCGCGTACTCCGGTTCGACTTCGAGGTGCTCTGCGCATGGCGAGACCTGGACGCGAATCAGATTCTCGAGGAGGGGGTGATCGGCTTGATCCCGCTGCTTCCCTTCTGCGCGGGCTGTCGGGAAGAGTCCGTCGAGCGAGGTCTTCGCGCGCTGGCGCGAGTAGTGAGCGAAGGCCGCAAGCGTGAGCTGCGAATCGCTCTGGCTGCAAGCGCGAATCGGGTCTTCCCCGACGGCAACTGGCTTGCCAAGATCACAAAGGAGGAACTCATGGAGTCCACGACTTGGCGCGACCTCATGGCGGAGGCGACCGAGAAGGCGAAGGCCGAAGGCGAGCTTGCCGGTTGGCGCAGCGCACTCACGAGCCAGATCGCCGAGCGCCTCCCAGCAGAGGGTCTCAGCATTGTCCCTTTGCTCGAGCTAGCTGACCCGGAGTCCCTACGACAGGCAGCCCGACTGGTCGCTCAGCTTCGCTCTGACGCAGAGCTGGTAGCTGCCCTCCGCGAGGTTTTGGGCAAGCCCCAAGCGGAGCACCCGCCCTCCTAGCCCTCCGGGCGCAGCTCCTGGAAGCGCTGGCGCAGGGCCAAGCGGCTGGCCTCGGCCAGGTAGCTCTGGCGCCACTCCTCGCTCAGGGGGCTCGTGATCTGGCGCAGGATCGAGAGGGCCGAGATTACGTCGTCGAGCTCGCCCTCGGCCCAGCCGCGGGCGCGGCGCAGGCGGGAGCGCTCCCAGGCCAGGCGCCAGCCGAGCTCGACCAGGCCGCGCTCTTCGGCTTCGCTGAGCGACTCGCTCAGGCGCTCCTCGGCCGCGCGGCGGTCGGCGGCGTCGTCCCGCGCCAGGGCCAGGCCCGCCTGGGCCAGGTCGGCGCGCAGGACGTGGGTCAGGCTCTTGGCGCTCTCGGGCGAGGCCGCGAAGCGCTCCAGCGCGGCCTGCGCCTCGGCGGGGTCCTGGCGGGCCAGGGACAGCTCGGCCGCGAAGAGGGCCTGCTCGGCCTGCTGGGGCACGTTGCCCAGCTCGCTCACGAGCCTCGCGGCCTGAGCGAAGCGAGCCTGGGCCGCGTCGAGGTCCCTGCGCGTCAGCTCTCCTTCGGCCTCGGCCAGGAACGCCTGGGCCTCGACCCAGCGGGTGCCCAGCTCACGCGCCACGGCCCCAGCCGCCTGCGCGGCGGCGATGGCCTGCTCTCCCTGGCCGACCTGGGCGCGCAGGCGCGCCTGGCTGAGGCCGACCAGGGCCTCGCCCACCCGGCAGCCGGTCGCGGCGAAGAGCTGGGCGGCGCGGGCGTAGCGCTCGCGCGCCTCCTCCAGGCGGCCGCGGGCGCGGCGGAGGTGCGCCAGGTTCAGGAGCGCGTAGGCCGCGCCGTCGAGGTCGCCGGCCTCCTCGAGCAGGCGCGAGCGCCGCAGGTGGAGCTGGAGCAGCTCGTCGGCCCGGTCGGCGCGCTCGAAGGCCGCCTCCACGATCGAGCGCGGGACCTGCGCCCCGGCGGCGTCGCCGAGGAGGGGGACCTTGCCGCGCTTGAGGGCGCGGCGCAGGGTCGCGGTGACCTGGCTCGGCGGCGGGTCCTGCTGGCGCGTGCGGGGCGGCGTGCTCTGGCGGGCCTCGAGCCCGCGCTGCAGGTAGGCGGTGGCCTGCTTGCCTTGGCCCAGGAAGTGGCAGGCGTGATAGAGCGTGTCCTGGACCTGGACGACCTCGGCGCGCAGCCGGACGAGGTCGTCGTGGGCGAGGAGCGCGCGGGCCTCGGCCGAGACGGTCTCGCTGGCCTCGGTCTCGCGCGCCACCCCCGCCTCGCGGCCGGGCAGGAGCCCCTCGAGCGCCGCCAAGGCAGCCTCGCCCTCGCGCTGGGCCGCGGCGTAGTCGCCGCGCCAGAGGAGGACGCTCGCCCGCTCGGCCTGGCAGCGAGCGGCCTCGAGCTGGGCGCTTCGATCGACCTCGTGCTGGGCGCCTCGCTCGAGCTCCAGCTCCTCGCGCGCCTGCTCCTCGGCGCGCTCGAGGTCGGCGAGGGCCTGGACGAAGTCGCCCGCGTCCTTGCGCAGGCGGGCTCGCAGCCGCAGCCCGCTCGGCGAGCGGACGAGGGGGCCGTCGAGCGGAGCCAGCAGCTCCAGCGCGCGCGGGCGCTGGCCGGTCGCCGCCAAGGCCGCCGCCAGCGAGAGGGTCAGCGGGAGGTGCACGTCGGGCTTGCTCTGGCCCTCCTCCTCCAGGCGCGCCAGCAGCGCCAGCGCTCGCTCGTAGAGCCCGCGCGCCCGCAGGTGGTCCTCCTCGCGCGCGGCGGCGTCCGCGGCGCGGCGGGCGTGCTCGAAGGCCTCGCCCCACACCTCGGCGCGCTCGGCGTGCCAGAGCAGCTCCTCCGAGCGGTCGCGCTGGCCCTCGCGCCCGGGCGGCTCGCTGGCCGCCGGCAGGGTCGCGGGGTGGCGGCTCTCGATCAGGCGCAGGGCGCGCGCGTGCAGCGCCTGGCGCCGCTCGGCCGAGATCGTGGCCGCGACCGCGCGACGCAGGGGCGCGTGGTCGAGGGCCAGGGGGCCTTGGATCGGCCCCAGGGGGCGGACGAAGCCGCCGCGCAGCAGCTCGGCCAGGGCGTCGCGCGCTCGGGCCGCGGGCAGCTCCGCCACCGCCGCCGCGAAGCGCAGGGTCGCGGCCTCGGCGCTGGTGGCGAGGCCAGCCAGGAGCGCGCGGGCGTCCTCACCCAGGCGCGCGACGCGGCCGGCGGTCAGCTCTCCCAGGCTGGCCGAGGGCAGGACCCGCTCGGCGTCTTCGGGGCGCGGGCAGAGGACCCCCAGGGCGTCGACCAGGCCGCCGCCCTCGAGCAGGTCCGCCACCGCTTGCTCGAGGTGGCCGGGGTTGCCGCCGGTCGCCTCCCACAGCCGCTCGGTCAGGACGGGCGGGACCGGCTCTCCGTAGCGCCCGACCAGCGAGCCGACCAGCGCCTCCGCGCCGGGGTGGGTCAGGTTGGCCAGCTCGCGCAGCGAGACCGCGCCCTCCTCGCTCAGGTGCAGGGAGGCGGTCTCGCGCGTCGCGACGACCACGAGCAAGGGCAAGGACTCGGCGAGCAGCTCGCGCACGACCGCGGCGCTGGTCAGGTCGAGCCCCTCCAGCTCGTCGACGAGGAGCGCGCAGGGCTCTCGCTCGGCGTTGCGCCGCAGGACCTCGAGCAGGGCGCTGACTCGCCGCACCAGCGCCGGCAGCTGGCCGCTCGCGTCCCGCGGCTCGAGCTGAATCCGCTCCTGGGAGCCGGCGTGCCGCCGCTCGAAGCCCTCCAGCGCGGCGAGGATCGCCTCGCTCTGCCCGCGGACCGGGCGCACGTGCTGCACGGCCAGGCCGGCCAGCGAGAGCTCGCCGCCGAGCTCGTCGAGGAGGCGCGTCTTGCCGATCCCCTCCTCGCCGATCAGCGCGAAGGTCGCTCCCCCGCGCCCCTCGCGCAGGTCGGCCGCCGCCGCGAGCACCGCGCGCTGCTCGCTCTCGCGCTCGGTCAGGGCGCCGCGCAGGGAGTAGGACTGGCGGGTGGCCTGGGTCTCGAGGGGCAGCTCGCGCCCGAGCGAGCTGGCCAGCGCGCGCAGGGCCTCGTGGGCGTCCTCGTAGCGCTCGCCGGGACGCTTGGCGAGCAGGCAGCGGACCCACTCCTCGAGCTCCTCGGGCACGTCCTTCACGCCGCGCGCCTCGAAGAGCAGGGGCGAGCGCTGGGCGTGCCCGCGCAGGACGTCCATGGGCGAGCCGGCCTCGGCGAAGGGCGCCTTGCCGCAGAGGGCCTCGTAGGCGACGGCGCCGAGCGAGTAGAGGTCGGCGCGCGCGTCGACCTCGCGTCCGCGCACGACCTCGGGCGCCATGTAGGCGATCGTGCCGCGCATCGTCCCGTCGTGGGGCACGTGACGCAGGCGCGAGAGGTGGAGGTCGATCAGCTTGACCTGCGGCCCCGCGCGCCCCTCGACCACGAGCAGGTTCTGGGGCTTGAGGTCCATGTGGATCAGCCCGCGCTGGTGCAGGTAGGCGAGCGAGCGGAGCGACTGCGCCAGGAGCTCGACGGTGGCCTCCCAGCCCAGGCGCCGTCCGGCCTTGACCAGGGTCTCGCCCTCGACGAGGTCGAGCACGAAGAAGGGCACCCCGTCGGCGGCGTCGAAGCGGTGCGCGGCGACGACGTGCGGGTGGCGCAGGCGGACGAGCTGACGGAACTCGTGCTCGAGGTAGGCCCGCGAGGCGGGGCTGAGCCGGTCGCGGCGGACGGCCTTGAGCGCGAGCGCGCCCAGCTGCGGCGCGTGTCGGTCGCGGATCTTGAACACCCGCCCCAGGGAGCCCCAGCCCAGCTCGGACTCGACCGCGTAGCGCCCGAGGAGCTCCCGCCCCAGCCAGGGGTCGTCCTCGGCGGGCGCGCTGAGGCGACCGTCGTCGATGAGGACGCGCTCGGATCTGTCGTCGGAGCTCATGCGGGGGCCAGAATTGAGGAATGAGGAATTTGATTGAGGAACCGAAATCGGGAGGACAGGCCGAGGCGAGTCGTGCAGGAGCCTCGAGGCTCATGCAGGCCTGTCCGAGCGCATTTCATGTCGCCGCAGGCGACGAGGCC
>MDTG01300110.1_pt1 | contig 11918 bp, 6 predicted proteins | sample 811421 | NCBI WGS metagenome assembly MDTG01 (sample SAMN05326645, study PRJNA326480) | marine metagenome | isolation source: seawater | place: Pacific Ocean: South East | collected 2011 | reverse complement strand
TCATTCTCGTAGACGGTTCTTTCCGACGATACTCAGAGGGAGAGGGAAAGGAGGGTCGTCTCTCTCTCTCTCTCTCTCTCGCGCGCGCGCGTGACGCCCACCATTTTCAAAAATTGCGCTCTCCCTTTGACTTTCTCTCTGACCGACTGACCGACCGACGCTCTCCCTCTCCTTCTCTCTCTCTTTCTCCCTCTGCGTCTTCTTCTCCTTCTTTGAACGGAACGCACAATCGACGATTATTATTAACGTACCGAATAATGAACCAATCGAAGATTGAACACGAACTTCTCAAAACCGCGCACGAAGTCGAACAACAGTTGGACGATGAGCTTCATAAAATCTCTAAACTGAACGAGGAAGATTTAGAAGACGCGAGACGAAAACGCATGGAAGAAATGCGAGGGAACCAATTAAATAGAAAAGAATACTTGAAACGACAACACGGGGAAGTGCATCAGTTGATAGACGAGAAAGAATTCTTCAGTAAAATGAAAGGGGAGGAGAAGATGGTATGTCACTTTTATCGAAACTCGGAACCGTGTAAGGTGATGACGAAACATTTACGGGCGTTGGCGCCGATGCACTTGGAGACGTTGTTTTGCGAGATTGACGCGGAAAAATCTCCGTATTTAACCGAGAAATTGAAGATATTCATGTTACCTACGTTAGCACTAGTGAGCAAAGAGAAAGTGATGGATTATATCGTCGGGATGGATGATTTTGGTGGAGGAGGGGATGATTTTCCGACCAAAAACGTGAAACTCGTGTTGCAAAGTAAAGGGATGTTGAACGAAGAAGGGGAGAGAATCCACGCGCTGAAGGCGAAAAATGACGATGGTGATGACGAACACGCGGCAGAAATTCTAAAAGAACGCGTGAGGAGTATTCGTCACGGGAGGAAATTCGATTTGACCTCGGACGACGAGAATAGCGATTTCGACGATTAGAGAGAGTTTAAGAGAGAGTAAGAGAGAGAGTAGAGGAGGATCGTGGAAGAATCGTCGACGATGACGCGATTAGAGATAGTAACGCAGTAGCATTAAAACAAAAACAATATAATAAAACAGAAACAAAGAGAATACGTACGGTTTAGATGATAAAAATATTATAATAAAATTAAAAGGAAGCGTGTTCGTTCTTTTGCTCCTTCGCTTCGGCAACTTTGGAAATGACATCCGTCAACGCAAACGTTCCAATGTCGCCATCTTTGTACGTTCTCACGGCTAAAGTTTCATTTTCCGCTTCATCTTTACCGATGATGCACATGATTGGGATTTTCTCTTTTTCCGCGTTTCTGACGAGTTTTTTCATTCGTTCGCCCGATTTCACCTCGACTCGAATTCCTTTCGCGCGCATGTCGTTTGCGACGCGTTGAATGTATTCGTCCACGGTATCTGTCACCGGTAACAATCGAACTTGCACGGGAGCGATCCACACTGGAAATGCACCGGCGTAGTTTTCCGTTAAAATGCCGAAAAAGCGCTCCAGGGAGCCGAAAATCGCTCGGTGAATCATAATCGGTCGCTGTTTCTCGTTGTTTTGGTCGATGTAAGACAAATCGAATCGTTCGGGTAAGTTGAAATCTAACTGAATAGTCGAGCACTGCCACTTGCGGCCAATCGCGTCGAGAATTTTGATGTCGATTTTCGGCCCGTAAAACGCACCCCCGCCGTCGTCGACGATGTAGTCCCATTTTTTTCGTTGCAACGAATCTCTCAAAGCCAATTCCGCACGTTCCCAAATCTCATCCGATCCGACCGCTTTTTCCGGTCTCGTCGATAAGTTCACCTCGTAATCTTTGAATCCAAACGTTCGCAACACTTCCTCCACCAAGTCTAAAATTCTCGTAATCTCCTCGGTGATTTGGTCTGATAGACAAAACACGTGCGCGTCGTCTTGCGTGAACCCTCTGACTCTAAACAAACCGTGCATGGTCCCACTTCTTTCGTATCTATACACCGTTCCTAACTCGGCCCATCGTAAGGGCAAATCTCTGTACGAATAATACCCGTCTTTATAGACGACGATATGGAACGGGCAATTCATCGGTTTCAACTGGTATGATTCCTCTTCCACTTGCATCTGTTGGTACATGTTTTCGCTGTAAAAATCGCTGTGACCGCTCGTTTTCCACAACTCACTTTTTGCCACGTGCGGGGTGGATACCAGTTCGTAGCCTCTTTGCAAGTGTAAATCCTTCCAAAACGTTTCGATTTGGTGACGCATTAACGCTCCTTTCGGGTGCCAAAACACCAACCCGCCGCCGGCTTCATCCTGTTGCAACGAAAACAATCCCATTTCTTTACCAACCGTTCGATGATCCCTTCTCTTCGCCTCTTCTTTAAACAACTCGTACGCTTGCAATTGCTCTTGAGTCTCCCATGCGGTTCCGTATATTCTTTGTAACATCGGTTTCGTCTCGTCCCCTCTCCAATACGCTCCAGCCACGCTTTCTAATTTGATGCCCTTCTGCTCGATTTTCCCGGTGCTTTCGACGTGCGGCCCTGCGCACAAATCCCACCACTCATCGCCAATGTGATAAATCGTGATCGGTTCGGTTTTAATCATATCTAAAATCTCCAACTTGTATGGTTCGTTGATTTCTTTGATTCGTTTTGTCGCTTCTTCTCTCGACACTTCCTCTCTTCGAATCGGATAGTCTTTGCGAATGATTTTATACATTTGCTTTTGTATTTTTTTCAAGTCTTGATCGGTAAACCCATCTGGGTAGTAAAAATCGTAGTAAAACCCGCGATCGATCCACGGGCCAATCGTGCACTGCGCTTTCGGGTAGACCATTTGCGTGGCCATGGCTAAAATGTGCGCGGTAGAGTGTCGTATTTTGAGTAAATCTTCCGACTCGTCCGACGTCAGCAAAGGGACCGGTTCGGGAACGACGTCCGGGTCCGCGACGGCGTGCGATGGACGACACTCTCTGACTGCCTTTCTTCCATGTTGACGAAAGAGAGAGGTTTTTACCGACGAGGAGGACGAAGCACCGGTCACCGAGGAAGACGCGCCGCGCGGTCGAGTGGATGTCATCGCCGTCGCGACCGAACTCGTCGTCTTTCTCGCAAACGTGCGCAACATTTTAAACGACTTTGACGACGGAAGAGGAAGAGGAGGTTTTCTGCTGCTGGCGGCCAGACGCTTTCTTCCACTCGTCCCAACGCTTCCCAACGCGCTCGTCGTCGAGGAGGAAACTCTCGTCGTTGCCATATGATGAAGTCTTACTTTACGCGTCTCCAGTGCTTCTCTTCCGTGTGTCTCTCTGTGTCTCTCTGTCTAAGGTGTTCGACGAACCACTCCCACCCGAGTGTGAGAGGCGTCACCCAAGAGATGTGTGTTTTTCTGGAGAGCACTTCTTCCAAATGACACATTTTTTTTATCCCCTCTAAAACAAACAATTTCATTATTTTTTTTGCTCTCTTTCTCTCTCAAACGTCAAAGAGACTTCTTCTCGTGTAAATAATTATTAAAACTCCCAAATCCCAAAAACAAAACTCACAACAAAAAAAACCAAAAAAAAAAGGAGAAAGAAAAACTGTTTCGTTTGTTTGTTTGTTTGTCATTTGTCATTATTATTTGTTTGGAAGACAGATGACAGAGAGGAAAGTTTTCAAAAGCAATCAATCAATCAGTCATATAAAAAAAGGAGAGAAAAGAGCCAAAAATAATCTCTCCGTCGTCCGCGTGTGTCTGTTCGTCCGTCGTTGGCTGGACTTCCACCCCCATTCGCGCGTGCGAGTGCGTCGGTAGACATCCCCGAAAGACGAGAGATCCGAGCGCGCGGAGCATTTTTGGGACCTGGCCAAACAAAAAGGAGAAGAGAAAGAAGAAAAGAATTCGTTTCGTCTCGCTCGATTTGAATTGCTCTCTCTAGAAATACCAAAAGCACGAAACAAACGAACATGTTTGCTCCATCTCTCAACGATACGACGACGACGACGACGACGACGAAACATACGACGAGACCATTGAAAAGTCAACGACGATCGACGAGCTCGAGAGCGTCACGCGCCGCGAAAAGTACCGGGAACAGAAACCGCAGCATTGGCAGCCGTAATTCTCTTGGTGGTGATGATCGATCGGCCTTTCTCTGGACGACTCGTCGAGTGAGAAAAACGACTACGCGCCGCCGAACGATCGCGTTTCTTGGAAATAGTATCAATACTACGAATAACAACATGGAAAACGGAAACGAAAACACGACGGGAAACGATCGATACGAGGAGAGGAGAGGACGGGGGACGTTGAACAACGACAGCCAAAGAAGGAGCAGTCGGTTGGGCGCGTCTTCATCCTCGATGAATTTTAAAGGAAGCGTGACGACGAAAAGTACGAGAGAATTAGCGTCTACGTTAGCAAACAGGGAAAAGAATGTCATCTTGTTAGTTGAAACGACAAATTGCAGATACTGCGAACAAGTCGAACCGACATTTGCGGCGATGGCGGCGATGTTCGCCGGCGACGAATCCATCGAAGTGCAAAGAGTGGTCTGTAAAACGCCCGAACAAAAAGCGTTCGCTGGGAAGTATTTTCGCGCGAGAAGTTTCCCAACCATATGCACGTTACCGAAAGGAAGTGGGCCACTATTTCGTCACGCGAGTTCGGACCGATCGATTGGCGCTATTTTGGAGTTTACGAGAGAAACGACCGGGGCAATGCCAAACGCCGGGAGGAGCAAAAGATACGCGGATGATTTAACGAGACGAAACGATTGGTTGAGGCAGATACAACAAGGAGGGTTAGAGTCGACGACAACTATGGCGGGGAGTTACGAATCGAACATGTTTGACGAGCAAAGAGGGATTGGTTATAGTAGTAATAATAATAGTAGTAGCAGGTGGACTCCTTCGAGTAATAACAACAATTATGGAAGTTACGGCGCAGAGTACGCGACAAGAGCGAATTATCTCCGTCAGCAGCAGCATCAACAGAATCAGAATTACCAAAGAGGACAATCATTCTCACCGCAATCGTCGTCGAGGTTCGTAGAGACGAATTACGATCAATGGAACGGTGCGTCTCCTTCTCAGCAATACAGAAGTTATTACGGCGATCAAGAGTTTTCGCGAGCAGAGGAACAGTATTTCGGCCAACTCGCTTTAGACCCGAGAGACGACGTCGCGTTTGAAAACCAATTTCAATCCAGACGCAATCACAACTACGGCGACGATTTTAACAATACCGGAGCAAACTATTACCACGATAGTCCTGCTTTTCAATACAACAACAAAGTTCAAATCACGGATGTCTTTTCGCAAGCGTCGAGAAGCTCGGTCGAAAACGTCAAACGCGTGCACAGAAAAGTCACTCAGGTCGTCTCGGAATTACCAGATACGGCTGCACGAATCGCCGAAACTGACGTAATCCCCGCGTTCGCGTTAGGTTTAGTCCTCTCCGCGATAATTTCCTCGTTCGGTAACTTGATTCAAAGCATTCGGAGAGACCGATTTAGAAGGTACAAAAAAATGCAACGCTCGGGGCAGCGAACGCTCACGGAACGCGAAGAAGCCTTGGTAGAAATAGAACGCGAATTCTCCGAGATGGCATTAGCGGAGTGGAAAACGGCGACGAGAGAGGAACTGTTTGAAATCCCCAAACAGTTTTGGATTTTATGCAACGCTTACGCCGCCATCGTGTTTCGAATATGGGAAGTGCGAATAAACGAAGCCATTTTGTCGTGCGGCAATGCTCTGAAAGCAAAGCTCGGGTTAAGAAGAGAAGATCAGTATTACGAAGATGAAGATTTCGAGGGAGTAGAAAGGGAAGGCGATGATGCGGAGTTTTATAACTACGGTGGCGACGGTTCATCATCGCAATACGACGTCAACCGCGACGCCGAAATTATGGGCTACCAAGGTCCGGATTACGACACGAACGTTCCCCCTCGAGGCAGCGGGGGCTACGACAACGGAAACTTTTATTAGAAGACCCCGCAGAAGACATGCGCGCGCAACTGTTTATTTATTGTTATATATATAATACTACTACAGTGTGCTGTAGTGCTCTAAATACCTTACTAAATTCTCTCTTCTATTTCTTTTTCTGCAGCCGCAGCCGCTGCAGCCGCTTTCGCTTTTCTCTTCTCCATGAGCTTCATAGCCTGCAAGGCAAACGCGGAGACTTTCTGTTGCGGGGGTTGCGACGCTGCTTTTGCTACTTTTTCTACTTCTAACGCAACTGCAAGAGCGTTTTCTTTACCACCTTCTCCTTCATTTTCCTCGTCCTCTTCTTCCTCTTGAAAAAGAACCTCCACCAAACTCTTCTTACACAAAACCAAGTGTTGCTCCGTCGTACTCGCGTTCAACACCGCGACGTCTCTCACAATCACCCCTACTCTCGTCCCTTTTTCTTTCTTCGTCTTTTTCTTTTGAGTGAGAAGCATCTTCAGCGTCTCCCCGTTGCACGTGGCCGTTATCGTATCTCTGTTTTCGTCGGATAACAGTAAACTTCCGTCGAAGAACAAAGAAGACGTACCCGTTGGGTTTTGGTCTCCTCCTTCAACAGTTGTCGCATCCTTTGACGACAAAAACGATGTGGTACCATCTATCCTCTTCTTCTTTTTCATCTTTTCGACGATAAATCTTCCTTTGTTCAATCGACCGCTTCTCCATCCGCCTTTTTTAATCCATTGGATGGTTTGATACTGTTTTTGTTTGAACGCGAAATCGTCTTCGGCATCTGAGCGATTGAACAGTGTTTGCCACAACAACTTTTTCGTAGTGGTAGCATTCGCAGCAGAATGGCGTTGGCGAGGTTCTCGTTCATTTTTTCCGTCGTTTGCTCTTCTCGCTCTCTTCTTCTCGTCATCGTCGTCGTCGTCGTCGTCGTCGTCGTGTCGGCTGTTTCTGTTGAATGAATTTTGAATAGTTCCCGTCGTCTCTTCTTCTTCTTCTTCTTCTTCTTGTGTTTTTGTCGACAAAAGCGGCGGGCGAGAGGATTGATGCGACCAAATATGCCGCGCGCGAGCAAACTCTCCCGCCGGACCCGGGATGCGCATCTCTTTCTTTCTCTTTCTCCCGTCTGAGATGTGATGTTGCGCGCGTTTCGGTGTAGTAAAATAAAAGAAGTGAAGAAATCGGTTGTGAAGTATCCCTCTCATATTCTAGACCAAAGCGTATTCGTACTATTACATATTAAGGCTGCTACGATGACCGTTGGTCTTTCTTTTTCCTCGTACTCTTCCCCCTCCTTCCCGTCGTCGTCGTCGTCGTCGTCGTCGTCGTCGTCGCCTCGCTCTGACCTTCGTCCTCTTCGTCTTCCTCGTCTTCTATGCCCCACGACTGGGCGTTTTGGGAAGTGGCGTTACTAATCAATTCGATAGATTCTATGCTATTTTTTACACTCGTTTGCGGACCGAGGACGGCGACGCTTCCAGGGACGATGGCGGCGGCGACCGGAGTCATCTTTTCGTCGGTATTGTCGTTGTCGTCGATATCTCCTTTGATGTTCGAAGAAAGAGTAGAATGTGAAGGAGACGCCGCGCTGCTATTTCCTATTCCGGCAATAACGGCGAAACTCCCGCCGTTTTCTTTCGCCTTTTTCTCCGCTTCTCGCACGTGTTTGACGTCGCGAACGGTTTCCAAAAGCGCCTTCGGTGTGATGTTCTCGACAATCGCCGCCGCAGTCGTCGTTGTTGTCGGCGTCGTCGTCGTCGCTGATGCCATTGGATCTTTCGTCGACGGTTGGTGTTGATTGTGTTCGTGTTGTTCAAATCCATTCTCGTTCGCTCTCGTCAACGTTTTACTCCTTTTCCTAGAACTCTTTGAGTGGTCTTTTCCTTTCTTGTTGGATGAAGACGCGCTCTTCCCCGTTTTCGTCTGCGTCGTCGTTTCTTTCTCGCTCATCTCCTCCAACCTCTCTCTCTCTCGCACCATCTTCTCTTTCTTTTTCTCTATGTACTCGTCTATCACCATGTTACTCTCCTTGACGTCGTTAAAACTTTCCGTCACGACGTGCACGTTTTTGTTCGGGTGCACGTCCCGCCTCCCGACCATCCCTGTGCGCGACGGTCGGTATGCCGACGCGATCCCCACGCACGTGGCTAACGTGCACATCATCATCATGCACGCGACGACGAGGAGGTTTTTCAGGTACACTCTCGCGCTTTGGTGGGACACTCCGTTGGTATTGGTTGTGGTGGTGTTTCCTCCGCTCGCGTTCGTCTCGTCGTCGTCCAAGTCGTCCAAGTCGTCCAAGTCATCCAAGTCGTCGATGTCGTCGTCCAAGTCGTCGTCGTTCTTCTTCTCGCGCGAAAAGGACGACGTAAACGACGACGACGACGATTTCCTCGCCTCGAGTAAACTTTGGTGTTCGTCGTGTCGTCGAGACGTACTCGAAGCGAATCCCGCGAAACACGGATGCGACGAGCGGCCTTCTCTCGGGAATCTCGGCATATCCCACGTGGGGTTGTATGTCTCTGTCGCTGTGCTTTATCCCAGAGCACGCGGCAAAAAACCGCCCATCGTCGATGCCCACGTGCGGCGCGGAAGGTATGCCAGCACTGTGTGGATGCCGCGGATGGTTTTGGATTTTGGAAGAGAAAAAGAGACATTTCTGAAATGATACCCTAAATTATTGTTCTAAAAAAATTTATGAATTGAAATAATGAAAAAGATTGTCTTAGTCGTCGCTCTCTTCATCTTCATCATCTTCCGCGGCATCGCATCCTAACTGTTCTAACCGTTCGTCCCAAACGCCCCCGAACGAACACTCCCACTTTTCTTCCAACTCGTCTGGAAAGACAAACTCCGGGAGTTTTCTCCATTTAGAGCACTTGGAACATTGCATCCACTCGCGCATGGCTTCGGCGGGCATGCCGACGCGTTTACCCAACGCCATGTCTGCGTTAATCTCAACGTTGCCGATTTGGAGGATTTTACACGCTTGCTCTTGCCCGCTCATAACGGCGCCGTGAACGCACTGCGCGCCGGAGATAGAGCACCCTTCGCCGGCGAAGAATAACGTTTTAGCCTCAAACTCAGGTTCCGACAACGCGCGAACGTCGCTGTACGTCGCGCCAACTTTCATGTACGAGTATGCACCGAAGGAGTTTTCGTCTTGAAGCCATCGCGTAACGAGAAAATCGACTGGTTTTGGCATTTTCTCTGGTTTCACGCGAAACATCGTTTTCATGACTTTACACACAGTTTCTACAATCTCTTCGTCGGTTTGATTTTCGTAATCGTGTGCGTACGGCGGTGCACAATGCGCTACAATCGTGCCTTTCTTCCCAAACGGTTCGTAGTTTAAAAACCTGTACCGGTAATCGTTGCATTGAATGTATTTGAAATTCGGCCAAAACTTTTGCGCGAAACGCAAAATGACTTTGTTTTCCGTGCCCATCCCGATGGCGCGTATGGCACTTTGTTTCCTCGCGGAAAGAGACGGATGAAAACAAATAACGTCGCGTTGTAACACGCCGAGAGGAACAGTGCAAATGACAAAATCGCTTTGAAACTGTTCGCCGGATTCAGTTTCGACGATGCACTTTTTGTTTTGATAGAGTAAAGTTTTGCCGTTATCGTCGCCGTTATCGTTCGTCATCGTCGTCGTACGCGCGTCTTTCGCTTTTCCTAGTGAAAATGAAAATGGCACCGTATCCGAGTATATTTTCATTCCAACTTCTTCTTCTTCTTCTTCTTCTTCTTTACATTCTGCTGTTTTCTCGCTCGCATCGGTGGGATTAAAATCCAAACCATCGTTAATGGCTAAACATTCGTTTTCTTCCGTATGCGCAACTTCGCGAATCTTTCTAACTTTCTTTTTTAATCGAATGTCCAAACCTTCCGCCGCTCGGTTAATTAACAACTCGCGGTACCCACCAACGACTAACCCGTCGCCAAGCGATCCTTTAAACTCCAAAACTTCATCATTGTTATTTTTGTTCTTCTTATTCCTTGATTCCGGTCCTTTCTTTGTTATCCTATTCTTCTTTTTGATACTATCTCTATCCTTCTGGTCCTCGTCGTTTGCTTCTTCTCCTTCTCGAGGAGGCGTACTCGTCGTCGTGTAAATCCAACCGTTTTTCGCCTCGACGTTCGTGATGATTTTATTCTTATCTGCTTCTAATGTCTCTTCGGCTTGAACTCTTTCGCGATAAAACATACGCACGATGTTCGTGGAAACTTGCGACGTTGGCGCCACGTACCCCCAGTTGATCGTCTTGACGCTTTCGACGATGTCCTCTCGCGGCATATGCTTAGACTTTATATTTCTATCGGAAATATACAACTCGTACGCTCTTTCGAAAGAGTCTTCGATAGATTCATCGGGATTTTTAATTTTACTCGGTCGAAGTTCGTCAAAAGAGATGAGCTCGTTTGCCGCGGTGGTTTGAGGCGGCGGCGCGGGAGATTTCTCATCGAGCAGATGCTGTTTAGTTTCGTACAAACTTTCGCCGTACGCCAACCTCAAATCGTCCGAATGCAAAGAGTTGATGTCGTTTGTCTTGCTCTTATTTTCTTCATCTTCTTCTTTGGACGATGGTGCTACGAAAAGAAACGTTTCCGAGCTCATATTCTGTGCATCTCGCTCGCCGTTTGCGCCGTGTAAACCACTACTTCGTTTTCGTTTTTTCTCTCTTTCCCAATCGTCTGCGGCTCGGGCAGACTTAATCGCGTCCTCGCGCGCCTCTGAAAACATGCATTCTTCGACCTTTCGAACGATGCGAAACGCGTTTTTCACTGCGCGTTCTTTAATGCGTCCGCCTTTTGTGATGTCATACCAAGGCGCGTTTTCGCCCCAACCGGCGCTGTACCCGCCTCCCGATTGATCGAGCTTGATCTTATTCTCTTGCGCGATAACATACAGCAAGTTGAACGTGTGGCATCCATGAACGTACGCCGCACCGAGATCAACCGTGATGGCCGGTAAATCATGTTCGGGAAGCGCTTTCATCTCGTAGGAGCAACATCTACCTCCCGTACGATCGCGCGATTCTAAAACGACAACTTTTAAACCGTGATTTTGAAGCAGTTTCGCGGTGCTCAAACCAGCCGGACCGGCACCGATGACGGTCACCGTAGGCGGGTCCCGTCCTCCCCACGGCGGTACACGGGGCACCTCAGATGGTGCGTTTTTGGTTTTGGTCTCTTCTTCTTCTTCTTCTTCTTCTTCTTCTTCTTCTTCTTCTTCTTCTTTGTCCTCGTTGGTCGTTGGTAGAACGCCGACTGCTTTCTTTTTCTTTTTCTTGTTTTTATTCTTCGATGCGATGAGCGAAAACTTTGACGTCATCTTGCAGTTTCTATATGCGTTTAAGTTTCTCGAGACGAATAGAAGCACTGCTTTATACGATCTCAGGTTTGGTTGCGATTTGCTTTTGTGATACTCGCCCACTCGATTACAGTTTGGAAAACGCACGCGTTCGCCGTTCGCGTCCAAGCGCACAAAATCGTAATCTCTTCGGTCTTCCCGTCCACCGCGGATGCCCCAAATATCCGCGAATACGTGCGTGAGCTCTCGTGGAAGCATTCCTGCTTTCTCTATCGCATCTGTAGGAGCGTCTGCGATGGAAACTGTTTTGTGGTTCGTTCGAATGCTCTGCGTCGGCGCCTTGACATTTGCTTTTGTCGTTCGTTTAGTTATCTCGATTTTTTCTGCTCCTGGTGCGCTTTCTTTCTTCGTCTTCTCCTTCGTCTTCCCTGTTCTCTTTACCTCTTCGTCGTCGTCTGACTTGTCGTCGTCGTCTGAGTCGTCTGAGTCGTGTCTCTCCTTGGACATTCTCTTCTCTCCGGCACCACCACCACCACCACCACCTTTATCCGTCGTCTGAGTCGTCAACAAAAACTGTTCTCTCTAATTCTTTTCCGACAAAAGTAAGTCTATGATAAAAATGATAAAAATGAAATTAAAAAACAAGTGATTTATTTGTACGTCTGCTATCCGCCGGGCCTTGAGGATTACTCTTCAAG
>MDTG01156621.1_pt1 | contig 11918 bp, 10 predicted proteins | sample 811421 | NCBI WGS metagenome assembly MDTG01 (sample SAMN05326645, study PRJNA326480) | marine metagenome | isolation source: seawater | place: Pacific Ocean: South East | collected 2011 | reverse complement strand
TTCATGAAAATTATTAAAACTTTGATATATTCTAGAAAATTCACCAAAGTGAAAAATCACTTTTGTTTTATTCTTATAATTTTTTAATTTTGAGTTTATTTGACTAGTATTGCCTTTTATATACTCAACTCTATCAGATTTGATATGATTTTTAAAGGTTCCTGATGAATAATTGTCTAAACTTATAATTTTATTTTTTGTTTTAAATAAAAGTAATTTAATCAAATTAGAACCAATGAAACCAGCTCCACCAGTTACAATAATAATTTTTTTCATTTGGATATAGCCTGGCAATGTCCTACTCTTCCATGCCTTAAGACAAAGTACCATCGGCGCAGTAAGGCTTGACTTCCGAGTTCGGAATGGGATCGGGTATTTCCCTTACGCAATAATCACCAGGCATTTGACTTATAGAGGTTAAAAAAAATATGTAAACTAAAAAAAAATATTATTTTATGTAATATTTTGTACAATTATTTGTATTTACAAATTTATTTTATTTATGACAAAAATATTAGTTGTACTCCCTGACCACAACCTAAAAAACAACATAAATCTATTCGTTATAAATCTAAACAAAAAATTTAATAAACAATATATTGCTGTTATTAGTGAATTTGAAAATAATAAAACAATAAAAATTAATAATAAATAAAAATATAAGGGTATTTCACAAAAAAAATTAGAAAAAAAATGTATAATTATTTATGGTTTTAAAAAATTTTATAAAAAAAAACTGTTTAAAATAAATTTTTTAAAAGTTTCTTAATGATAAAAAAAAAAAAGAATATAATTCTAATATTAGTATTTGGGATTATTTTATTTATTAGCTACAAAAATTATATATTAAATAATGGCTTCGGATCTGGGGACGATATAAGTAATCTTATATTTATTGGCAAAACTGATGGTTCTTTAATTGAGACTTTTACATCTTCATATTTCAACTCAACAAATATCACAAGACCTATTTCTACACTTTTAAAAGTATTAACTTTTAAAATATTTCAAGAGAATTTGATTTTATATAATTTAACTAGCTTTTTAACTTGGTTTACAATTATTTTAATATTGAGCATTTCAGTAAAAAAAATTTTTGGTAATATTACTAGATTAATCTTTATTATACTGGGAAGTTTTCCTTTTTTTTCGTCTATAATTTTTTTTGAGAACTATCTTTTTACTTCATATATGGCTTCGATACTTTTTTGGTCAATTTCATTACTTTTTATGATTAAGTATTCTGAAAAAAAAAGCACATCAAATTTAATTTTAGGAACTTTATTTTTAATATTGTCTATTTTAACTTTAGAGTATGTAATTCCATTATTGATATTAAATTTATTAATACCAATAATTAATTTTTATAAGTCTGATGTTCAAAAAAAATATAATTTAAAATCAATTTTTAAAGAGCATAAGTTTATACAGATAATATTGCTTGTTATATTATTATTTTTAATATTTAAATTTTTATCAGTCAGAATTTTCTTTAAAAATGAAAGCGTTTATGGATTTGCTTTTAATGGTTTAGATTCTTTTTTGCAAAGTGCTTACTTTTTTATAATGATTATTATAGAACTGCCAATATTACTTTTTAAAACGTTATTTTATATTTCAGAAATTAAATATGCATTAATTTTTTGTATGCTTTTAATTTTTTATTTGAATTTATCAAAAAACCAAATTAATTACGTACCAATTAAATTATATAAAAACTATTTTTTCTACGCTTTTATTTTAAGTCTAATCAGTTGTTTAATAATTTATTTTTTATCTTTTTATCCCGCAACATCTTACGGTTACTACAACAGAATGACATTACCTAGCTTTATTTTATTAACTATTTTAATCAGTGTTATCTTTCAAAAAATGATCGCCTCAAAAAAGTTAGTAAATATTTTTTTTGTTATTGTAATTTCATTTTTATGGTTAAGTTCATTAAACATTCAAATAGATAATTTTGTTAAATCGTGGAATATAAGAAAAGATATTTTAAATAAAGTTTCAGAACAAACAAAAAAAGTTGAAAATTTCACTGATAAAATATTAATTTTAAACGCACCTTACTATCTATCTAATAATTATAACAATGAACCAGTTTTTTTTACAACTTGGAATTTAAGGTCACATTTTTATTTATTAAATAAAAAAAAGCTATTGGCTTGGCCGATATCTCACAGAATAATAAGTGATAAAAATTATTATCCAAGCCATAATATAAATAATTTTTATGAAGTTATTAAAAATAAAAAATTCTTGTATTTGGAGATTTCAGAAGGAAATGAATTAAAAGTGTATAATTTTTCTGATTATGAAGAATTAAAAGTTTATTTTGAAAAATTAAAAAAAAGAAAAATCAACAATCACGATTTAATATTTAGAGAAAAAATTAGGAATAAATTAATTAGTTTTGTAAAAAGTATAAAATAAATTTAAAATTTTGATAATATTCGATTAAATTAAAATTATTAAACTGATGGAAAAAAAATTTAAATATAGAGATAAATGTCCTATCTGTGAAAGTACTAAATTCAAATTTTTTTGTAATCTAAATAACGAATATTTATTTTCTAGCAAAAGCGGTTGGTGTACTGATGAAGAAATACTTAAAAATGCTGGTTTTGATTTAGATAAAGAAATCAATTGCTCGTATTACAAATGTGAAAATTGTAAGTCTTATTTTCTTCGGGAACTTTATGATATGGAGAATGCATTTCAAAATTATTACACACAAAACCCGAACGTTTATGAAAAAGAGATCAACAATAATTCTAGAATGAGAACTATTAAATTTATTCAAAGATCCGATATAATAAATTCCTCTTTAACACTTGCAGCTAATTTAACTAACAAAGAAAGTTTGAATGTTTTAGACTTTGGATGTGGCGGTGGACACGACCTTACTATTGCAAAGTCGTTACGCGTTAAAAAGGCTGTAGGGTATAATTTCGTATCCTTCCCTTTCAAATTTGTGAAACAGAGTAATATTGAAATTAAATTAACTGATAATTTAGATGAGGTAAAAAAAAATAGTCCATATGACTTTGTAATATGTAACAGTGTTTTAGAACATGTATACAATCCAAATTTGATAATGAAACAAATTGATGAATTGATTGAAAAAAACAGTGTAGTATTTTTTTATGCCCCATGTGTAAGCGACAAAGAAATGAATATAAATGCTGAAAAAATTAAAAAAGCAGAGAAAGTTAAAACACTTCATCCTGGTCATGTCCAAGTTTGGAATTATAACGGATTGTCTTTAAGTGAATACGTTAAAGGTAAGAACTATAGAATTATACCTTTAAGAATTAATGATGAATTTATTGATCTATCATCAAGTAAAAATTTGATTTTTAAGATAAAGTCTCAATTAATAAATATAATTAAATATAGTTACGATTATTTATCTATAAAAAATAATAATTTTAAACGTTCTTTTTTTTTAGCGGTTAAAAAATAAATTACTAGCCTATATAATTTAGTAAATAATAATTTACGATTTATAAATATAGCAGCATTAATTTTAATTTTATCATTCCCGTCTAATATTTATTTTTTTTTTGATGATTTGTCTTAAAATAATACAGTAGAAATTATCTTTATTCTTATTATATCTCCATTTGTTTATTTTTTAATAAAAAACTACTTATTAATAAAAAGCTTTTATTTTTTCTCTCAATATTTTTGATATTCAAGATAATTACAAATTATTCTTTTTGTTTTTTATTGACCAAATTAATATTCCTACAGGGTAGAAAATTATTATACTGATCCAATTATTAAAAAAATTTCCACTAGGAGCGAGAGGCCATAATGAAATAATTAAAGCTATAAATAAACATACCTGAAAATCGTTATATTTTAAATTTTTGGTATTACTAAACAGATTTGCGAATGTATGCTTTATCATTATGAATAATATTAAAACAAATAAAGAAAAAACTATAATAAATCCAATTATTCCATGTTCAGATAATAGCTGGAAATAAATATTATGTGGATGCGTTGAGCATGAATTTTCTGAAATTAAATATTTGTCTTCTGAACATAATAATCTGAAATTTTTGTGACCCACTCCAAATATAGGGCTATCAGAGAACATCCGGTAGGCTGAAATCATGTGCTCTTGATGTGTTTTTGAAAAAATATATATCTTACTGTTGTCGTATTTCTCTAAGCTTGGCTTGTACATATCATAAATTGTATTATCTATAATCCTTTTTTTTGCATCTAAATTTACAAAAGATAACAGAAAAATAACGAACGTTGAGGCTGCAAATAAAAACAGTCTAGTTTTCTTATAATTAATAGAACTGAAAATAAATATTATTGCAGCAAGATTTATGAAAAAAAAAGCAGTTCTTTCTCCACTTAAAAAAACAGCAATATCAGCAAGTATAAATAATAAAAAACTTAAATATCTTAAATTTTTAGAAATATAATTTTTTTCTGAACAGAAAATAATGACAGCAAAGAATAAGGGCATTAACCTACTTAAATAACTTCCATATACAAGCTCATCCCCAAATAAACTGCTTATTCTGGGACCATGATGTAATTCAAAGCCTATTATATTAAATTTAAAATAGTACTGAAAAAACCCATCAAAGATTAAAATAAAAAAACATATAAAAATTGAATAGAAGATTTTTTTTAATAAATAATTATCATTTTCTAATATATACCAAACACATAAACTAAAAACACCAAATCTAAAATAAAAAAAAGAATTTTTTAAAGAGAAAATTATATTTTCAGAAACAGTAATTGAATTTACAACTAAATATAGCCAAAAAAAAATGAATACTATAAATGGCTTATACTTAAAATATTTAATTAAGTTTCTATTCAAAATACAAGTGATTAAAAATAAAATTGAACAAATAGATACTGCTAAATCGCTAAGCAATGGACCTGAAATCAAAAAAAAAGGTATTAGTACAATCAAAATAGATGGAATTTTGATAAATATATATTTTTGAGTGATTAAATTATTCATCGGATGTAAAAATATTACTTATACTAGTATATTTAATTCTAGTAAATCTATATGATTAGTTTCACGAATTTCATATTTTAGATATATATAATATATTTATGAAGTTAATCTATATAAACCTTATTGTTTTAAGTACAGTTTTTTTTTTAAACTATTATTTTAGATTTAAAATTTCTTATTTATTAAAAATTCAAGACAAACCTGATCGAAAAAAAAAATTACATTTAAATATTGTGCCACTAAATGGAGGTGTTTGGTTTTCTGCTTTTTTAATAATACTTATTTTTGAATATATTTTATTTAAAAATTTAATATCAAATGATCTAGCAGTAATTATATTTACATCGTTCATAATGTTTATGGTGGGCTTTATTGATGATAGAAAGCCATTAAATCCTAATTTAAGACTTATAATTTACTTTCTTATTTTTTTCTTTTTTTGTGAATTTAATAATAATTTAAAAATTAATATAATTTTTTTCGAAAGTATTGAATTTAAAATACAAACATCATTTTTATCATCTATAATTTCAGCATTTTGTCTAACGGCTTTTGTAAATTCTATAAATCTAATTGATGGTATAAATTCTCTCGCGAATTCTTATCTAACAATAATGTTAATATTTTTATTTATAATTTTTCCAGAAAGCCAAGCAATCATTATACCCTTAATAATTTTTTTAATATTTAATTCAATTTTTATTTATAAGGGCAGATATTTTCTTGGTGACTCAGGCTCAATAGGTATTTCTACATTTATAGGAATGTATGTAATTTATATTTATAATATTAATCTTAGTGAATATAATATTCTTCTACACGCTGAAGATATATTTATACTAATGGCTTTTCCAGGTTTGGATATGATTAGAGTTTTCGTTTCAAGAATATTGAATAAGGAAAATCCATTCAAAGGTGGCAGAAACCATTTACATCATTATTTGATTAATAAACATAAATTACATATAACGCTATTATTGTATATAACTTTTGCATTTTTTCCGTCTTTTTCAAATTTTATATTAAAAAATTATGCATCATGGAATTTTCTATTTTGCTTAATTTTGTACATTACTTTGCTGAAATATGCGACGCATGATAAGATAAATAAAGTATGAACATAAGTGCTATAATTACATATTACAACGAAGAAAAAAAAATTTTAAATACATTAGAATTTATAAAACAACAGTTAGAAATTTTATCCGAAGTAATTTTCATCAATTCAAGTTCGACGGACAATACACGTAATATTATTGATATGTTTATAGTTGAAAATGAGTTACAAAAAAAATTTAAAAATATAAGCTTTAATACAGAATTTCCATCAGATAGTAGTAATTTAGGTATAGAACTATCAAATTGTGAATATATTTTTTTTTTAGATTGTGGACTTGAGTTTGATAAAGATTTTTTAAATAATCAAATTAATAATATAAAAAAAAAAAATATTGATGCTGTTTTTGCTACAACAATAATGACAGGTTTTAGTTCTTTAGATGTAGCTAATATTTCGCAAAGTTATGGATTTGGTAAAGAAAATGTAATTTTACCTGGTTCTTTAATTAAGAAAGATGTTTTCTCTAAAATAGGAAAGTTCTATAAAAGTAGATCTTTTTATGATGTTTTATGGAAGAAAAGAGTATTTTCAGAAATTAAATATTCAATAAATAAAGAAGACAAATTAGTTTATAAGAAACCAGTTTATGGAGTAAATCTATTTGATGTTTTTTATAAAAATTATAAATATTCTGAAGGACCAATAAATATATTAAAAAACAAAACTTCTTTAATTTATATTTTATTATTTATTCTATTTTTATTTTCAATAACGTTTAGTGTAAAATTTTTTTATTTCTATTTAATTGTTTACTTTGCAATCAGACAATTAATTCCTTTTTTTAAGTCTGGAAAAAAATATGATTACTTAAAAAAAACTAATGTTTTTTACATTTTTTTATCCGGTCTAATGATAGATGCAGGAAAACTAGTCGGTTTTTTTAAAAGCTTAATTACTCTAGCTAACTATAAAAATATATTATTCACTTTTTTAACATTAATTTTTTTAACATTTTTTTCACCGATTTATTCATTTTTAGGAAGTAAATTAGTAATTGTTGATGAAAATGTAAAAACTGAAACTGCAATAGTTATGTCCGGTATGGGGGAAGCAACTTACTTTAATCCTGACTTTCAACAAAGGTCTATCATTGCTAAAGATTTATATAACGAGAAAGTCATAAAAGAATTAATAATCGTATCTGGTAAAACTCAAACAATTCATGAGGCAAAGCTAATAGAAGTAATATTAACTGGTTATGGCTTGCCAAAAACCTCAATTAAAATAATGAAGGAATATCCAAATAGTACTTATGATGCCATACTTAAAATTAAGAATATTTTAAAAGATAATAATAACGATGAAATATTATTTCTAACTTCACCATATCATAGCTTAAGAACTAAATTAATTTGGAATAAAAATATAAAAGATAAAAAAATTATTTTTCCTAAGACTGCAGAATCTTTGGGTAAAAAAAAAATAAGGTTTTTTTCAAAGTTTGAAGATATATATGTTATAATTTATGAGTATTTTTCAATTGCTTATAATTTTATATTAGGAAGATTATAAATTAATAAATTTTATTCCACGCAAATCTTTAGATGAAATTAGATATTTGGATGCCCTCGGCCATTTAATTTTTAAATCTTTATCATCCCAAATTATGGTAACTTCTTTTTTTGGGTTATAAAAATTAGAACATATATACTCAACTTTTGCGTTTTTAGATAAAGTCATATATCCGTGAGCAAAACCATTGGGAATAAATATTTGTTTTTTATTACTTTCAGAAAGGATTACATAAAAATATTTACCAAAATATTTTGATTTCTTTCTAATATCAACCACGACATCAAATATTTTTCCTTTTACCACTCTTAAAATTTTCATTTGAGAGGAAGGATACTTTTGGAAATGTAAACCTCTTAAAGAATTTTTGTTTGAAACTATAAAATTTATTTGCTTTGCTAAAAAGTTATGATTAATTTTTTTTTTGAAAAGCTTTTCATTGAATATCTCAGAAAATTGTCCTCTTTTATCTTTATATTGGTCAGTTTTAAATACTACACATTTATCAAATATTTTTTTATAAATTTTCATCTAATTTACTTCGTAAACTATCAAAATAATAATTATTTTTATAAGAATTATTTTCAATTTGTTTTCTTTTTAATATTCCTTGTTTGTAACACTCATACTCAATTGATCCTATTAAAGTTTTATGTTTTGTCTCATATCTAAAAATATTAAGACAAGTATTCAAATAATCTTCATGATTACCTGCGTCGTGCCAATTTTGAAATTTATTTAATTTTTTAATTTTTAGTTTATTTTTTTTAATTAATAAATTGTTTAAATCCGTTATTTCTAGTTCATTTCTACGAGAAGGTTTTAATTTTTTTGCTTCATTAATTACAGAGTTGTTAAAAAAGTAAACACCAGTAACAGCATATTTTGAAAAAAATTTTTTTGGTTTTTCAATAATTTTAATTAATTTATTTTTTTTTGTTTTAAGAACTCCATACTTATTTGGATTTCTAACTTCTTTTACAAAAATAAATTGATCAGATGATTTGCTTGCACTAAAAAATAAACTTTCTATACCTCTTCCATAAAAAATATTATCTCCTAAAATTAAACACAAATCTTTTCCTTTTAAAAATTTTTCAGCTAAAATTAAACCTTCTGCTATTCCATTTGGATATTTTTGTATCTTGTACTTAATTTGAATGCCAAAATTTTTTCCATTTCCAATTAAATTTTTATAATGCTCTAAATGGCTAGGGGTTGAAATAATTAATATCTCTTTAATTCCTGACATTATTAAATTGGACATAGGATAATAAATCATTGGTTTGTCAAATATAGGCAGTAATTGTTTGGATGTTACTTTTGTTAAAGGGTGTAGTCTTGTTCCAAAACCACCAGCTAAAATTATTCCCTTTCTCTCTATCATCTCAGATTGCTTCTTAAATCATTTTTCCAATTGATAATATTATTTTTCAATATTTTTTGTAATTTTAAAGAGCTTAAAGATGAGTTAAGTGGTCTTTTTGCACTAGATTTTATCTTAAAAGTTTTTATTGGTTGTATTTCATTTTTGGCTCTTAAAATTTTTTTTAAATATAAACCAATTTGATATCTGTTAGATGGACGACTTGTAGCTATATTATATGTTCCAAGTGGGAAATTATTTTTCTTATAAGAGCTTATTATTTTTAATAAGACACCAGTTACAAATCTAACACTTGTTGGACTTCCAAATTGATCATCAGGTAAAAAAATAATCGTTTTTTTTTTCATTTGCTTAGTTAATTTACTAATAAAATTATTTTTTTTGAAAATATTGTACAGCCAAGAAACACGTAAAATTATGTGTTTACAATCAATCTTTTTAATAATTTTTTCTGCCATTAATTTTGATTTGCCATAATAGTTTAATGGTTTGCAGATTGATTTTTCGTTATGAAGACCTTTTTGTTTACCACTAAAAATATAATCAGTTGAAAAATGAATAAGCAAAATATCGTTAATTTTACAAATTCTAGCTAACTTTTCTACAAAAAGGATGTTTGTTTGTTTACATAATTTTTTACATTTTTCAGCTTTATCAACATCTGTAAAAGCTATGCAATTAATAACTATTTTAGGTTTATGCTTATCAACAATTTTTCTTATTGAATTATAATTATTAATATTAAAATTATTATTTTTTTTTCTATTGATTTTTATTGATTTTATTCTTTTAGAAATTTCACTTCCTAATTGTCCGTTGCTACCAAAAACTAATGTCTTCATAAATTTAAATATTTCTTAGCATAGTGATCGACTATTTTGTTAAGACCGCTATTTAGATTAATTTTTGGCCTCCATTTCAATTTTTTTATTTTTTTTGCATTAATAGCATATCTTAAATCATGACCAGGTCTATCTTTGACAAATTCTATAAGAGAATTATATAAATTTTTCCGGGGATATTTTTTATCAAGAATTGAACAAATTTTTTTTGTTAAATCCAAATTATTTATTTCACTGTAGCCACCAATATTATATTTTTCAAATTTTTTTCCTTTTGTTAAAACTTTGAAAATTGCATCACAGTGATCATCCACATAAATCCAATCTCTAACATTGTTTCCTTTTCCATATATGGGAATTTTTTTATTTAAAATTGCATTTCTTATAATGGTAGGTATTAATTTTTCTTTATTTTGATATTTACCATAATTATTAGAACAATTAGTTATGAAATAAGGTAGGCCATAAGTATTTGAGAAGCTTCTTAAGATTAATTCACATGCTGCTTTGCTTGAAGCATAGGGATTGTTTGGCTTAATGGGTGAAAGTTCATCAAATGGTTTTTCATTATATTTTAACGATCCATAGACTTCATCCGTGCTTATATGTAAAAATTTAAATTTTTTTTTTGACTTTAAATTTAATTTTAAATAGTAATCTCTTAAAGCCGTTAGAAATTCAATAAAATCTAAGCAATTATTTTTAAAAAAATACTTAGGATTATATATTGATCTATCGACATGGCTTTCTGCTGCAAAGTTTACAATTGTCAATATTCTATTTTTATTTAGTAATTTTTTAATCTTATCTTTTTTATTAATATTTAACTTAAAAAAATTATAGTCTTTAATTTTTTTTAATTTTTTGATTTCAATTTTATTTGCAGCATATTTCAATGAATCTAAATTGAAAACTTTATATTTTTTACTCAAGCATTTTAAAACAAAATTAAAGCCTATAAAACCGGCTCCACCTGTGATTAAAATTTTTTCTTTCATTATTTTTATTTATCTATTGTGTAAATATCATGGTACATCTTTTCATATCTAAAATAATTGTTTTTAAATGAAAAATAATTTGCCACATATTTTCTTGCAGATTCTCCCATTCTTTTTCTTAAGTTTTTAGATTTAATTAACTTAATAATACAACTTTCTAATTCTTTTTTGCTATTTCTTGTAAAAAGATAACCATTTTTACCATTAATAATTATTGGAGTTGTAATAAATTTTAAATTTGTTGCAATACAAGGTAATTTACAAGACATTGCCTCTAATAATGAGTTTGGCATACCTTCTGTAGTTGAAGGTAAAACAAATATATCGCTTTTATTATAATATTTTTTCATATTTCTAACTTGATCTAAAAATTTTAATTTACCTAAAATATTTTTATTTTTTGCGTCATTATAAATTTTTTTATAAATGTCATTCTTGGATAAATAATAGTCAAATTTTTTCTTACCTATAAATATTAAGTGACAATTATTTTTTTCTAAAATATTTAACCATGCTTTATACAATAGTAATTGATTTTTAATTTTAGAAAAAAAACCAACGCATATAATTTGCGGTATTCTATTATTAATTTTTTTTTCTTTTTTAAATTTTTTAGTATCTACTAGATTAGGAATGTACTTATAATTAAATTTTTTTTTAATAAACTTGTTTTCGAATTTAAAAAAAATTGGTGATATACAATGTATCAAATTAACTTTGAGTAATAAATAATACATAATTTTGTTATTTAATCTCAAGGTATTTAAATCATCCTCTAAATATCTTGTTGGCGTATAAATAATTTTTTTCTTTAGCAAAATTCCCATAATAATTAAAATTGAAATTCTTTTAGCTCCACCTCTTAGATGGAGTACATCAAAACTATTTCTTATGGCAAAAAAATAAATAATTAACTTAAAAATTGATTTCAAAATTAAAATATTATTATATTTTTTTATTCTATAAATTTTTTTAATTTTTAATGAAAGTCTGTCATCAAATAATTTTGAAAATGAAATTACACTAAAATTTATTTTATTTTTTAAATTATTAA
>MDTG01434601.1_pt1 | contig 11919 bp, 10 predicted proteins | sample 811421 | NCBI WGS metagenome assembly MDTG01 (sample SAMN05326645, study PRJNA326480) | marine metagenome | isolation source: seawater | place: Pacific Ocean: South East | collected 2011 | reverse complement strand
GGAGCAAGGGTTATTATAGCACCAGAAGCACAAATGTTTTTGTTTGGAACAGAAATTGATTATAAAACATCTTTATTAGAGTCTGGCTTTGTATTTAATAATCCTAATGTTAAAGAACAATGCGGTTGCGGCGAGTCAATAAAATTTTAAAATTAAAAGAATAAATAATGATAGAAAAAAAAAAAATTATCGGAAATTGGAAAATGAATGGTTTTTCTCATTCGATAAAAGAAGTTGAACTTTTAATAGAGAATTATGATAGCAATTATTTTGACGTAACTATCTGCCCACCTTTCACACTTTTATCTGATTTTAATAATCTTTTAGATAAAACAGCTTTGAAAACTGGAGCCCAAAATTCCAGTCAATACGAAAATGGAGCTTTTACGGGGGAGATATCCGCTTCAATGTTAAAAGATATCGGCGTTAGTACTGTATTAGTTGGGCATTCAGAAAGAAGAGAAATTTTTAAAGAAACTGACGAGATTATTAATCTGAAAATAAAACAAATTATCAAACAATCATTATGTCCTGTGCTTTGCGTTGGTGAAACAGAAGAAGAGAGAGATAAAAATAAAACATTTGAAAAAGTTAGTAATCAAATTGTAAAAGCTTTAAAGTCAAATAAAATAAGTGATAACTTTTGCATTGCTTACGAACCAATATGGGCAATTGGTTCTGGGAAAACTCCTTCATTTGAAGAAATAGCAGAAGTTCATTCTTCAATAAAAGAAACTATTGAAGAAAAATTAGGTAATACATTATCCAAAAAAATTCCTGTTCTTTATGGAGGTTCAGTTAAACCCAACAACGCACAAGAAATTTTGGCATTGCTGAATGTTGACGGAGTTCTTGTAGGAGGAGCATCGCTAAAATTTTCTGAGTTCTCTCAAATATTAAAGTAGTAAATCCTTTTAAACAAATTTATCAGGTTTTTCTAATTTTGATTTTCTAACAAATTCTCTTAAATTTTCTTCAATACCTTGATCAATGTATGGTTTCTCATAACTTTTAAGCATTTTCTCTACTTTTTCTTTAGCTAAGTTAACAGTATCCCTCTCACCTTCCTCAGACCATGTTTCAAACGGTTTATAATCAAATACATCACTTCTCCAAAAGGCATCTAAAAAATTATTTTGTGTATGATCACATCCCAAAAAATGTCCTCCTGGACCAACATCTTTTATTGCGTCTAGAGCTTGTCCATTGATCGAAGTATCAACCCCCCTCGCCATCGAATGAAAAGATCCAAGTTGATCTGCATCTATCAAAAATTTTTCTAGACTTGAAACTAATCCTCCCTCTAACCAACCACAAGAATGAAGCATAAAGTTAACACCAGACAAAAATGCTGTATTCAAAGTATTAGCACTTTCATAAGCAGATTGAGCATCAGGCAATTTTGAGCCACACAAAGCTCCACCGGATCTATAGGGAACTCCAAGTCTTCTAGCTAATTGACCTGCTCCATAAATTATTTTATTAGCTTCAGGAGTTCCAAACGTGGGAGCTCCAGAATTCATATCAATAGAAGTTACAAAGGCTCCAAATATAGCAGGTGCCCCTTCTTTTACAAGTTGAGAATATGCTATTCCTGCTAATACTTCTGCTAATACTTGAGTTAAAGTTCCTGCAACAGTAACTGGTGACATTGCACCTCCAACTATAAAAGGAGAAATAATACATGCTTGATTAGATCTCGCATATACTTCTAAAGCTCCTACCATAATTGAATCAAATGTTAATGGTGAATTTATATTAATTAATGAAGTCATTACTGGGTTACTTTTGATAAATTCTTGACCAAATAATATTTCACACATTTCTACACTGTCTCTAGCTCTTTCAGGTTCTGTAACAGATCCCATAAAAGGTTTATCAGAAAAAATCATGTGAGATAACAACATATCCAAATGTCTTTTGTTAACAGGAATATCTGTAGGTTCACACAGTGTCCCGCCAGAATGATGCAACCACTTGGACATATAACCCAATTTAACAAAATTTTCAAAATCAGATAAAGTTGCGTATCTCCTTCCACCATCACTATCTCTAAAAAAAGGTGGTCCATAAACTGGGGCAAAAACTAAAGAATTTCCTCCTATTTTAACTGATCTTTCTGGATTTCTAGCATTTTGAACAAAGCTTGATGGTGCTGTTTTACATAAAGATCTTGCTAAACCTTTAGGAATTTTGACTAAATCTCCTTCTACTGTAGCACCTGCATTTTTCCATAATTTTAGAGCAGGAACATTATCCACAAACTTTACACCTATTTCTTGTAATATAATTTCTGCATTTTTTTCAATTATTTCAATAGCCTCTAGGTTAAGTATTTCAAAATTCGGTATATTTCTCTCGATATATTTAGAAAATTCAATTTTTTTATTGCTTCTTTCTGCTCTTTTAGATCTTCCTCTTCTTTTTTCTTTATTTAAATTTTCTTCCATTTTAAATTACTTTCATTTTAATCATTTGTATTTTTTTCTGATATAACAAAATAAGAAAATTATTTAAAATTAAAATTCTTTTTTGTTATTTTAAATGGTATAGTAAAAACTAACATAATTAAAAAAAATTGATATATAAATTTTAAATGATAAAATCTTATTGGAAAGAAAATATAAATGAGTGAAAAAGATAATGAAATAATGCTCATCATTGATTTTGGAAGTCAGTTTACTCAATTGATTGCCAGAAGATTCAGAGAACTAAAAATTTACTCAATTATAGTTTCTTACGATAAAATTAATGAAAAGTTTTTTAAAACAAATAAACCAAAAGCTATTGTTTTATCAGGAAGCCCAGATTCAGTAATTTCTGATAATTTAAAGATGAAAATTGATATTTCAAAATTAAAAATTCCAATTTTAGGAATTTGCTATGGACAACAATATTTAATCAAAAAACTTGGAGGCAAAGTAATATCCAGTAAGAAAAGAGAATTTGGGCATACAATATTAAAAAGATCTAACAATTCCTCTGAATTAATTAAAGGTCTTTTTATTGATGAAATTGAAGAAGTATGGATGAGTCATGGAGATCATGTTTCATCTATTCCATCAAATTTCAAAGTTTTAGCCTCCTCTGATAATGCCCCTTATGCTATAGCAGTTGATGAAAAAAACCTCTATTATTCTGTTCAATTTCATCCAGAGGTATCACATACTAAAAACGGGATAATTCTTTTAAAAAATTTTGCAAAAATTTCAAAATTCAAATTTAATTGGAATATGAAAGATTACGCTGATGAAACTATAAGTCAAATTAAATTAAAAGTAGGAAATTCTAACGTTATTTGTGCATTGTCTGGAGGAGTAGATAGTTCAGTTGCGGCTGTTCTAGTAAATAAAGCTATTGGTAATAAATTGACATGCATATTTGTTAACAATGGTCTTTTGAGAAAAAAAGAAGCCAAGGAAGTTTTAAAAATATTTAAACAAAATTACAAAATTCCTGTTTTATATGCTAATGAAAAAAAATTATTTTTAAGTAGACTAAAAAATGTAAAAAACCCAGAAGAAAAAAGAAAAATTATTGGTAAAACTTTCATAGAGGTATTTGAAAATTATGCAAAAAAAATCAAAAATGTAGATTATCTTGTCCAAGGTACATTGTATCCAGATGTAATAGAATCAATTTCAACAAAAGGTCCATCTTCAACAATTAAAAGTCATCATAATGTTGGAGGATTGCCAAAAAGAATGAAATTAAAATTGATAGAGCCATTAAGAGAACTTTTTAAAGATGAAGTAAGAAATCTGGGAAATAGTTTAGGAATTTCAAAACAGTTTCTAATGAGACATCCATTTCCTGGACCTGGGTTATCTATAAGATGTCCAGGAAAAATAACTTCAAAAAAACTTAAGATTCTTAAAAAAGCGGATTATATTTTTATCAAACAACTAAAAAAGTTTGGTATTTATGATGAAATTTGGCAAGCCCTTGTTGTTTTATTACCTGTAAAATCTGTTGGAGTGATGGGAGATGCAAGAACATTTCAATATACATGCTCATTAAGAGCAGTTACGAGTTTGGACGGAATGACTGCTGATTATTATTACTTTGATAATAAGTTTTTGACAGAAACATCAAATAAAATAATTAATGAAGTTAATGGTATTAACAGAGTTTTATATGATGTAACTTCAAAGCCTCCAGGAACAATAGAGTGGGAATGATAAGCTTGAATTAAGTTATTGAAATTATTGTATAAAAAATTCATAGATCCAAAATAAAGAAAATGATAAAATCTAGTTATCAATTTACTCATGCAATTGTAAGACGTCCTGCTAAGAGCATCATTAAAGGACTCAGGGCGATTGATACAGGTTCTCCAGATTACTCTCAAATGATTTCTGATCATAAAAATTACATACACGCTTTAACTTTCGCGGGTTTAAAAGTTATTTGTCTTACTGCAATCGATGAATTCCCAGATGGCCAATTTGTTGAAGATACAGCTTTGTGTCTTCCAGAGGCTTTAATTTTAATGAGACCTGGAACACCATCAAGGCTTGGGGAGGTAAGTGAAATTGCACCAAAACTACGTAAGTTATTTAAAAAAGTTTTTGAAATTGAAGAACCTGGCCATATAGAAGGAGGTGATATTCTTATTACGGACAAAGAAATCATTGTTGGTCTTTCTGCCAGAACTGATGAGAGTGGTATTAGCCAACTTTCAAAAATAGTAAAATCATTAGGCTATTTAATAAGAGAAGTTATTACTCCTCCAGAAATCTTACATTTAAAAACAGATTGTTCGGTACTCGGTCCAGATAAAATTTTATCAACAAAGCGTCTTCAGTCCTCGGGCTGTTTTGATGGATATAAAGTTATCAATGTTGCTGACGGAGAAGAAGCCGCCGCAAATGTAATTCATGTTAATGATTACGTAATCATGCCAAAAGGGTTCCCTAAGACAAAAGTAATTTTGGAAAACAATGGTTATAAAGTGCAAGAAATAAATAATACAGAATGTGCGAAACTTGATGGTGGCATGTCTTGTCTATCTTTGCGTTTGAATTTGATATAATTCTTTTGTTCTCTCTTTTGCTTTAATTATATAGAAAGTTGATAAAGATACTAGTAAACTATCAAAAAAAAAGACATAGTACTAATAAGAATAAAACTGATATAAAAAAGTTACTAAATTGTAAAAAATTTCTAATTATTTTATTTCTCTTTTTAATAGGTATTGTTGAATGAGGATAAACTTAAAATTATAAATTTCTGTTTTTAAGTTTAATTTTTTTAAAAAAAATATCAATGATTGAGGTTAAATATGAAAAGATTTTATAATCTAGACTTTTTAAGATCTTTCGCAATGATGATGGGCTTATTAGTTCACGCACATCTTTTATTCATATTGCCAGATATTGCAAAAGATTTCGAATTTGAAGATATACCTAAACCAGAAAATTGGATTTTATTAATTACCGATTTTATAAGTAATTGGAGAATGCCTTTATTTTTTTTATTATCAGGTTTTTTTTCGGTATTAGTCATTGAAAGAAAAGGAATATCTTATTTCATAAAGGATCGTGTTATTAGAATAGGTTTTACTTGTTTATTATTCTCATCATTCTATGATATCGTTGATGATGGAAGTTTTGATTTTACTACATCACACCTGTGGTTCCTTTATGAATTGATGATTTTTATCTTATTGTTTTCTTTCCTTCACAAGTTTCAAATTTTTAAAAAAATAATTAGTAAAAAAATTCCTATCAAAATATTTATAATTATTTCTTTTTGGTTAGTTTTTACAGTCCCTCTAGCACACATTCTTAACAATTCTCTTCATCCTTTAGCAATAAACCCTTCACAAACTTACTTTGAATTAAAGCTTGGCAATTTAGTGTATTATTTTTCATACTTTTTATCAGGTGTTCTTTTTTACTCAAACCAAAAATTATTCTATAAGCTTGCAGATAATAAAGTTTTAATTTCATTTTGTATTTTGGCAATATTAGCATATTTTTTGAAGATTTATTCAAACTCTTTAACTTTTGAAGAAGTCAAAGATTTTAAAAATATTGAACTCGTTCAATTTGATAGAGATGTAGTGCTGTTTAATGCTTTTACGAAAGGTATAAATAGCATATTGTGGTCTTTGTTTTTTATTGGATTATCATCAAAATTTGTTAAATCTGATTATGTTATAATCAGATGGTTTGTTGAACTCTCTTATCCAATATACATTTTACATGTTTTTCCTCTAATAATTATAAGTGCAATATTCTATAGTGCTGGGTTCAATCAGTTTAGTATTTTTTCTCTTACAATTATAACTGGTTTCATTTTTTGTGTGATTCTATATTATGTCTTTATTAAATTTACTCCTTTAAATTGGCTAATAAATGGGTATCGAAAATCGTTTCTAAAATTTAGATTAAAATAATTCTATGATACGATAGAGTTAGTAATTTTACTATAATTCTACTTTTTTGTATTAAGCTGTTTAAGTGAAAGAAATAAATTTTAAACTTAAGGAAATGGTAATAAATTTTTTAATGATAAATTTGATTTTCTTTGTCTTTGTACATTTCTCTAAGAGTACATTTATTAGAAATAATATATACTAAAAGGCTTTCCTTACACTTTGTCCAAGAAAAAGACCCTTTTTGTTCAACACTCCATATTCTTGATATACCTAAAATAACGAGCAAAATTAATAGCAACCACGATAATCTATTCATTTTTATTAATTTCTTGTTCCCAATCAAAAAGGTAATTTTTTATATTTTTTTGATCAATTATATTTTCAGATATTACTTTATTTCTAACAGAATGGTTACCCTTTTCCATTACTTTTCTATTTCCTTGTATCAAAGGATGCCAATATGGAAGTTTCTTTCCTTCACTAATAAGTTTATAAGAACAAGTATTAGGAAGCCACTTAATTGATTCGAGATCATTAGATGACAATTTAATACAATCTTTTACAATTTTTTTTCTATTTTTATAGTCTTTACATTGACATTTCTCTTTATCAAACAAATGACAAGATACATTAGTGTAATGAACAAAATTAGTGTCCTCATCGATTAATTTTATTACACAACATTTTCCACACCTATCACATAAAGACTCCCACTCTTCTTCATTCATCTGATTAAGTTTTTTATTTTCCCAAAAAGGATTATTTTTCATAATATATCTTCTTTAAAAATTAAACATTTATAAATACAATAAAGTTTGATGTATTTAAATTTATTTTCTTTAAAAGCAAATTTAATTTTTATTTAATCTTAATTTAATAATATTTACATAAAATTAAGAAATTTAAAAAACAATAGTTTTTTTCAAAAAAATAAATCATAGAGTCAATAAAATATAATAAATCCCTTTTTACTTTTTATTTAAATAAAAATGCTATATAGTCTTTTTAAATATCTTGTATAGGATTAAATAGAACTTAAATATTAAAATGGTTAATATCAATCGCAGAAAATTTCTCCTCGGAACAACCTCATTTTCACTATTACCAAAAATAGGTTTTTCAAAATCAATAAAAGAAAAGCTTCCAATATTTCAAATTTTAGATCTTACTGAAGGTATCACAGAAAAAATAAAACTTAATCTAATTTCTTCTAATCATGATTTTGGCACTGGAATAGCAAGTCCTACTCTTGGAATAAACTCTTCACACTTAGGACCAGTGTTGCGTGTAAAACAAGGGCAAACCCTTCCTTTTGAAATCTCAAACTACCTTGATGAAGTCACTACTCTTCATTGGCATGGACTTCATATTCCTGGTGATGTGGATGGAGGACCTCACCAAGAAATTGAACCAAACAACAAATGGTTTCCTACTCTGAAAATAACTCAACAAGCCTCAATGAATTGGTTTCATTCTCATGCTCATGGGAAAACTGCCAAACAGGTTTATAATGGATTGGTAGGAGTGATGTTAATTGAAGATGATGCAAGCATGTCAGCTGATTTGCCCATGCAATATGGAATTGACGATTTTACATTAATTTTACAAGATAAAACATTCAGCAATTCAGGGGTATTAAAATACGAACTAAATGAAACAACAATTGAGGATGGATTTATTGGTGAAAATTTAGTTATAAATGGTATAGTTGCTCCTGTTATGCAACAAGTTCCTGAAGGATTAGTTAGACTTCGTATATTAAATGCATGTAATGCTAACTTTCTGACACTTTCTATGCAAAAAGGTCCTTTAAATGTGATAGCATCTGATGGAGGATTTTTAAATTCAACAGTTAAAACAAAAGAAATTGTGATGTCTCCCGGAGAAAGATATGAAATTTTAGTTGATATGAAAGAATTTGATATTAATCAACTTCTTGTAAATTATGAAATTCCAGAACTTAAAGGTTTAAAAGGATTAAAAAGAGAACTTTTATATGATGGTGAAAGGAAAATAGTTGTTTTGGAACTTTACAGGAATAAAGAACCTGGCTTCATAGGTTCCCTTCCTAATAATCTAGGAAATGTTACACCTCCTAATCGAAATGAAGGCTTAATTACAAGATCGTTTAAACTTGAACAAAATACTGATGTTAATTTAAAAAATTATGCTAACCTTTCAGACGGTATTTGTGGTGATTTGAAGGCAATGATGATAAACGGAAAACCTATGGATATGACATATATAAACGAAAATATTAAAAAAGGTGATGTAGAAATCTGGAGAATTTCTGTTGATGATTTAAGGCATCCTTTTCATATTCATGGTTGTTCTTTTAAAATTCTTCAACAAGAAGAAAAAAAACCTGAAGCATATGCTAGTGGTTGGAAAGATATCGTCCATGTTGACGGAGAAAAATGGTCAGAAATAATTGTTAAATTTAATCATGAAGCTTCAAAAGATAATCCATACATGTATCATTGTCATATCCTTGAACATGAGGATTGTGGGATGATGGGACAGTTTACAGTTTCATGATTTATTTAATTAAGTAATTTACATAAAAATAAATTTTTATAGATTTTATGCTCATCTTCTTCAGCAATCGTTTATTTCTATGTTATCTAAAAAATTAGCAGAAAAATATTGTATAACAACAGTTAAATAAATAATGTAAAATTGAATTATAAAAAAAATAATATCAAATGAAAAAAAAATTTAAAAATAAAAAAATTAGAGATAAAGAGATTAATAACCTTAGATAAAAAATCAAAATAAAACGTTACGTTTTTAAAATATTGTTAATTTTAATGGATTATAAAAATTATTTAAAAAAATATATAAGAGCCTATTAGAATATGTTTTTAAAAGCAAAAATAATATTTTTATTATCCACATTTGAATTTTTATTTTTAATGTTTGGAATTTTTCTTCCTTTAGCAAAAGTTCAAGAATTGTGGATATTTAATTCGAGTTACTCAATATTCCAAATTTTTATTAAATTAATTTATGAAGGAGAATTCATAATGGGTCTAATAATCCTGTTTTTTGGAATATTATTTCCAATATTGAAAATCATTTCACGAATTAAATCTTCAAATTTTATCGAAAAATATAATTTAATCAAATTAAGTATGTTAGATATTTTTATTCTAGCTTTTATAATTTTTTCAAGTAAAACTTCAATTTATTACAAAATAGAGTTTTTATCAGGCTTTTATTTTCTACTAATATCAATTTTAATAGGATACTTAAGTTTTTTCTTAAAAAAAATAAATATAAAATTTTAATTATTCTTATTATATGTCAAAAATTTATTAACTGCACTTACAACAGCCAATATAGGTGCCATAGTAATACTTGTACTTATACCACAGCCAAAAATTGATATATTTTTTTCTTTATGTCTTAGTTCAACATAAGCAGAAGCTTCTGCAGTAGATGTTGCACTTCTTGTATTTTGGCCAAAATCAAGTATAGAAAAATCAATATTCAAATTATCTCTTATTCCATTAACAAAAGCTGAAATCGGGCCATTTCCAGATGAAATGAAGTGTATTCTATTACCATTAAAAGCTATGACAGCTTCAATAATTTCTTCTTCTGTTTCTCTTTTTATTTTTTTTGAATTAAACTCCAATAATTCTATAGGATTTTTGATTATATAATTTTTTTTAAAAATTTTCCATATCTTTGCAGAAGAAATTTCTTCACCAGTATCATCTGCTATTTGCTGAATTATTTTTGAAAATTCTATCTCTGCATTCCTCGGAAGTTTTATCTGATGATCTTTTTCCAACAACCAACTTGTACCACCCTTCCCTGATTGACTATTAACTCTAATAATTGCCTCATATGTTCTTCCAATATCAGCTGGATCAATAGGTAGATAAGGAACTTCCCAAATATGAGAGTTAGAAATACTGATAGCTTCCATTCCTTTTCTTATAGCATCCTGGTGGCTACCAGAAAATGCAGTATGCACCAACAATCCAGCGTAAGGATGCCTTTCATGAACAGATAAATTTGTACAATGTTCAGCTGTTTCCTTAATATCATTTAAATTAGAAAAATTTAAACTTGGGTCAACTCCTTGAGTAAAAAGATTAAGACCTAATGTTACTATATCTACGTTTCCTGTTCTTTCTCCATTTCCAAAAAGAGTACCTTCAACTCTATCTGCACCAGCTAAAATGGACAGTTCAGTGGCTGCAATTCCTGTACCCCTATCATTATGAGGGTGAACAGAAAGTATTAATCTATTTCTGTCACTAAAGTTTCTTGACATCCACTCAATTTGATCTGCATAGATATTAGGTGTTGACATTTCTACAGTAGCTGGGAGGTTAATAATTACGGGATTAATCTTTGATGCATTCCAAACATCTAGAACATCTTCACATACTTCTAAAGCATAAGGAAGTTCAGTTCCTGTAAAACTTTCTGGAGAATATTGAAGCTTAATATTTGAATTTTTGAGCTTTTCAACCTCGGCCTTGATAAATTTTGCTCCATTAATAGCGATCTCTTTTACACCTTTTTTATCTTTTTTAAATACTACTCTTCTTTGCAAAGTACTTGTAGAGTTGTATAGATGTATAATAGCATTTTCGCATCCAAGAAGACTCTTTATTGTTTTCTCTATTAAATTCTCTCTAGCCTGGGTTAATACTTGAATAGTTACATCATTAGGAATTAGTTTATTTTCAATAAGTTCTCTGACAAAATTAAAATCTGTTTCTGAAGCTGATGGAAAACCTACTTCTATCTCTTTAAAACCTATATCAACTAATTTTTTAAATAAAATTAATTTTTTTCTTGCGTTCATAGGCTCTATTAAGGCTTGATTACCATCTCTTAAATCTACAGAACACCAAATTGGTGATTTTTTTATTGTTTTATTGGGCCATTCTCTATCTTTTAAGTCAATAATAGGAAATGGCACATATTTTTTTGAATTTAAACGCATTTAATTTACCGAATAAATGTTGATAATTGATCAGATAATATAATAACAATAATATAAAAAAAATTACTTTAAAACATAAAAAGAAGATTAATTTTTTTTGTTATTTCTAAAAATTTTGCTTATGTATATCAAACCAACAACAAGTATTAACGCTACGATTGATTGTGATGATATTTTATTATTTAAAATTCCAATATTTTCAATAACTGAAAAAACATATTTACCAGAGTTTTCACCCATTAATATGTAAACTAAAACGATCAAACCAAGCAGTAATAAACCTGTCTTAATAAGAATAAAGAAGAATTCATTAAGACTTTTAAAAGCTTGATTCAACCGTTTCATAGTTAACTAAAAAAGTTATCTGTTGTCATATAAGTAAAGGACAATTCCTAAAGTAATCAATCCTACAAGACCGCCGTCACCTAATTGAGCAACTAAGTCTGTGATGTTACCGACAACACTGCCAAAAAAGGCCATGTTTTCTGGGCCAACTAACAAAGAAGCAATGATAGCTAATAGCAATAAAGCTATACCTACATCAGTTAATGTGCCTATACTTTTT
>MDTG01298307.1_pt1 | contig 11919 bp, 6 predicted proteins | sample 811421 | NCBI WGS metagenome assembly MDTG01 (sample SAMN05326645, study PRJNA326480) | marine metagenome | isolation source: seawater | place: Pacific Ocean: South East | collected 2011 | reverse complement strand
GTTGAAGCCTCATTTTGACGTCGAGAGCGTGAATATTGGAATCGACGCATCTGCAGGTATCTCTCAGGAGGACGGTAAATTCTTTTTTACTGATTCAAGCGGGAATAAGCAAGAACTAAGCGTTGTGACTGGTGGGTAAAGGTACGCTTAAACGAGACTGCGTCAGAGGGCTTATAGATCTAATATGCGTGCAAACCTAAACCAGGTAACAACTAATTTACCGATTAGCAGGGAGTTCTTACAAGCATGCCTAAGCTCCAACTCCTCGCAGCGAAAACTCTCATCACCCGGGTATTCGGTTTACCCCCTATGGAGGAAATCCGTCTTCTGAAGTTTCTTAAAACTCAAAGGGCCCTGAATTGATGCGCTTGGGTGTAGAGTTATCAAAAGGTTTGAGAATAAAGGCGGTATTTAAATCGTCTGTAGTTATTTGATAAAGGCCGGAGTATACAGCCCCAATGAATACGTATCTTATAGAGAGTTAAAGCTCCAGAATCCTCATGCGTACCCGCAAAATTAGACCATCTTAGCTGAGCGCCAACAACATATATTCAGCAGGTACTTCCATCAAGGCTTGATTATGAAAACTATTAGTTTCACTAGAAATTCTTAATATTTTTCAAGTAAATACTTTAATTATGGCTTAGAAGCGCCTCTCCAAGGTGTATAGAGTGGCCTAGACTGAAACGGCCCTCGGTATCAAATCGAACGAAATAATAACCCTATTCTCATCAGCTACAAAAGGTATTGTCCTGTGATGAAGGGACGATGGAAAAAATATCATCTCCCCCACTTCCGGTATATGTGTTAGCGATGGAGAGTTGGAAGATGAGTAATCAGGGCTATTTAGACTGAACTCTATAGCTCCCTCATTTTTACCCAATGCTGGCACTACCTTTAAATAAATTACTCCACTCAACCATCCACCTGGATGGATGTGCGCCTTTTGGTATCCCTGTTTTTTTAAGATTACTTGCCAGCCAAAGAGGTTATAGTCGGCAGGCCAATTCTGAATGAAGGAACAGGCACCTCGCGAGTGCTTCGTATAGTAGGTCGTCAATTCTTTAATAATTATTGACTTGAGTCTCGCGATTTTACCGGATGGCTTTTCAAAAATATTTGTTCCCTCTAGCGATTGGAATCCGTTAACTGTCGATTTTCCACTTGGCTCCCAGCTAGTTTTTAAGCCTCCTAATTCATTCATCAATCCGTTGACGAAGTTAGCAGTTTTTTTTATGTGAGCATTGAGGTTCGAGAATTCTAAAAAATCAAAAGGATTAGGACAGAAATTGTAAACATTTCCTTTGTTTTCGGCGTGCGAGTAAAAGGTGGCGAATGCTGCCACACTGATCTTATCCGTTCCTTTTTTCGCAAGAACATCAATCCTTTTCTCTATTTCTTCTTTGCGCCCCAAAGCATAAAGCGTGCGTAAATCTCGCTCTCTTGGTCCTTCATTAATGCATGCATCGGCGTCATTCAAAGCAGCCACATATTCCCCTTTGTCGAAGTATAGCCGCCATCTGTTCATAAGCGCTCTCTGAAAATTTGGCTGTAAGACAATTGCTCTAGAGTAACTCGCCTCTGCATCATCAAGCTTTCCAAGCTCTTTATAAACCGAACCTAAGTTGTTAAACGCTTCCGCAAAATTTGGCTTGATTGACACGGCCTTTCGGTAACTCGCTTCAGCTAGTTCCAATTTGTTCAATTTTTGTCTTACCAGACCTAAATTGTAGTGGCATTCAGCCCTCTCAGGAGCCAATTTTACAGCTCTTAGATAGCACAATTCGGAGTCTTCTAGCTTTCCCAATTCTTTGAGTGTATTTCCAAGGTTATTATGTGCATCAGAAAATTCTTCATTCAAAATTATCGCTTTTTTTAAGCTTAAGGCTGCTTCTTCTAACCTCTCCAATTCCTTAAGAGTGTTACCCAAATTATAGTGAGCCTCAGCGTCTTGAGGCGATATCTCTATTGCTTTTCTATACGCCTCCTCAGCTTCAGAGTTTCGGTGAAATCGTCTTAAAACTGCACCTAGTACTTTCCAACCCAACTGGTTATCGGGATATTTAGAGACCACAAGATTCGCCAGCGCCTCAGCGGACTCATATTCGCCATTTTGATAAACTTTTGAAAGGCGCTGCAGATTTTCCTCAAGCGATCTTTCAAGAGATTCCCCACCGGTTCTAGCTACGATCTTTGATTCTAAAACTTTCAGATTCTCTTCCGATAGGCCCCGCTTCTTCCCTTCTTTAAGTACCCGTTTCGCGGCAACAAGTTGGTTCAATTGAACGAGAGTATCAATGTAATTTAGCCAATGCTTGGAATTTTGTGGCGCAGAATCAAGGGCAGTCTTGAAATATAATACAGCCTTGGAGGCCTGATTCAGCTCGATTGCTATGACACCGAGGTTATGATTCGCAGCGGCATGTAAAGGGTTCACTTTAAGTACCGCTTTGTACATCCGTTCAGCATCGCTAAGTCGTCCTTTGCGATACGCCAAATCGGCCGCTTGCAATAAGCTCTTCACATTTAGATCCATATTTTGAAGTCAAGCACGAGTGTACCTTAGCACTCAGTGTGCGCTCAGTTTGTGCCTATCATCATTGTTTTTTTCGTACCATCGTGATGCTGCCTTGTCTTCGTTTATGTGGTTCTATGATATCAAAAACGTCAGCTCTCTCGGCTATATTATTTAAAATAAGCTTATGCGCCTCGTTTGGCTTACCGTCGCTAAAAGTGAAATGAAAGAATACGTAATCTGAGCATAGATCCCAGTATTCATCAAAAAATCTTCGGTATTCTTCGAGACCCCCGCAGTCAAACCATACAAAGTCAAAATTTCCGTATTTTTCCCGCAGAATCATGCTTTTCCCCTCAAAGTCCCCTTGCAAAAATTCTGTGATCTCGGATGTGAGAATATTTCTCATGCCTGGTTTTTGGAACAACTCTCCCAGTGACATGTTATCTATAACTACTAATTTAGGCTCATATTTATAGCTTTTAAAATAGGATCCTTGCAAATTTCCGTCGTCGTATACCCTTTTGTTGTTGATGAGAGCTTCGAGCAAAAAGGGCGTGGTGTAACCAGCTCCAATTTCGAGAATTTTCATGGGACGAACCATTTGTGCCATTGCTCTGAGGAATCCGCCAACATTTTCTGTTCCCATTCCAGCTCTGTAAAGCAATGGATACTCTAGAGGAGTTGGCTGTTCGAGCGATTGTTTTGCATTTACTCCAATTAGTTTACGGCCTGTAGTCTGCTTAGGATCGAAATAAATCGCACATCTTTCGCTCTCTTCTGCCTCCTCTTGCCTACCCATTCTTTTCAGAAGTTTAACCAGATTTCGGTGTGCAGGAATGAAACCCTCCTGAAATGATATTGCTTTTTGAAAACTTTCTTCGGCTTCTGACAATCGATCCAGACCCATTAATGCGCTACCAAGCGCATTGTATGACCCGCTATGATCCCTCCTAAGACTAATTGCTTTTCGTAAGCTCACCTCTGCGCTTTGATATTCTTCAAGTTCTAGAAACACTTTTCCTAATTGAAAATTCGCCTCAATATGATTTGGCTTGAGCTCTATGACGCTCTCCAATCTTTTCTGTGCTTCAGAAACCATGCCTTGGCTTAAACTTATTTTGGAATGTAAGAAATGGATTGATGCCTCAGTAAATCCAATGTCTCGACCAAGGTCAGTGACAGTTTTAGCAGCTTCAAATTTATCACAATTTATGAGTCCACCTATATAGCTTGTCCAAAATTGCTCTCTATAACTATCTGTTTCATAGGCGACTTTAAAAAGCTCTAGCGCCACGTCATGCTTATTGACAGTAGCAGCAATCAACCCTAAATTGTGGTTTGCGTCAGGGTGTAAAGGTCTTGCCTTCAGAATAGACATGTAAAACTTTTCGGCTATCTGGATTTTTCCTTCCTGATGCGCCAAGACTGCTTTTTGAAAAGCTTGATCAATTGAGATTTCCACAAAATACCTTCTTTAATAATTTCAAAACCAACCTTTTAGAGCTTTCTAGAGTGCTCATAGACTCCTCCATAATGCTTGCAGCCGTTGGGAATACGAAAATATTAGATTGCTAGACTAATTGGAACCCGACCAAGAAGCTCCGCTATGGGATCTAGTATCCATGGGAAAAAATACCATTTAAGCTCAACGCTCCGAATTCAAATTTCACATCTCACTGATATACCATGGACAGCTTTTCGGCACTCACCCAACGATAGCGATAGAGCCTTGGTTTAATTCCGGAAAGTATACAGGTGTTCTTGGAATATAAGCTAAGTCTCTTTTTTAGTCGCCGGCAGAACAAAGATTTCACCACATGCAGATACTCTTTGAAGATATCTATAATAACCAGGGCGTTTCGAGCAAATAGCCTGGTGTCCTGCGATCTTTGTCGTTCCGAGTGACACCACGTACTCACATTGACTAAAACGTTTATGATTGTAAATGCCACTTCACCAGCAGGCTGTCTTCTCATCCACTTTAGACTTTGAGAAGTGTGTCTTAATCGAACGTCAATCCCTAATCTTTTGCATATGCGAAGATAAAACGTATTTTCCTGCATCGACTCTATTTAATTCTAAGGCGCCATCATCTGTGTCATAGAATATTTTTTTAGTTCAACAATTACTGAAGAATTACTCCTTTCCTTTCGAAAATAATGTCGCAATAGGAAACTCATATTCTACTTGGGCGGATTGGGAAAGAAGAAGCTAATTCTATATACTTACAAGATAGCTGCATTTAATCTGTTAAGAATTATGAGATATTACTGATTCAAAAGCCTAAAGAGATCTCTGCAATTCTTTACAGAGGCTTGCAGAGTTCCAAAACCTGACATGCACGGAATTTAGAGTATAAGGAGTTAGATTCTTTTGTTAAATGACCATAGATGGCTGGACTTTAGGATAAATACTCATTGAAGAATAAAAAGAGAAGCAAGCTCTTACATAATTTGTTGCTTCGAGGTGGCGCTCTTCTTTTTATTAGCGTAAACCCAGAAGCTGGATAAGACATGATTCTTGGTAAATTAGCATCGGATCACATACAAGAGTCTTTATTCTAATACCACGTAATTCTCGGAGATCAGAGTGAAAAAACTTCTACACGTTGGCTGCGGATTTAAGACTATTGCTCAAACAACCGAAGGATTTTTAGAGTCGGAATGGATTGAGACAAGATATGATATCGATGATGCGGTTGCACCTGACGTTGTGGGCTCAATGCTTAACATGAGCCAGTTAAAAGACGAATCTTTTGACGCAATATTCTCAAGCCATAACATAGAGCACTTATTTGCAACTGAAGTACCGGTTGCTTTAAGCGAGTTTCTACGAGTGCTTAATAGGAAGGGATTTGCTCTTATTACTTGTCCAGATCTTCAATCTGTCTGTAGATACGTCGTTGATGATCAATTAGTAGAACCACTCTATCAATCGCAAATTGGCCCGATTTCTGCCTTAGATATCCTCTATGGGCACAGGTCTTCTATCGCAGAGGGAAATATTCATATGGCTCATAGATGCGGATTCACAGAACAAATTTTAGTCAACACGACGAGGTCTGCGGGCTTTAATGGAATAATTTCGGCAAAACGAGCAGAGCCGTACTTTGATCTTTGGATGCTTGCTTCTAAAGGGGCCAGATCAGAAAGGGAGCTACGTGAACTTGCTTTAGCGCATTTCCCGAAGATATAAGTAGAGCGATTTTGATATGAGCGTGATGCAGAAGCTTGTTTGGCTGGCGCTATTGTTAAATATTCGCGTTGGGTGTCTTAATAAATACTGGACTATATCGTGAACGAAGGGCTTCGCTCTTTCGAATTGGCCTCACAAGCTTGTTCATAAGAATGTCCGAAAATAAAAATATAGAATGAAAAATTCAGAAAGAGATAACTGTGGCAAAGTCAAATAAGGATCTCAAACTAGGCTTAATCTCGCTTTATGAAGATGGTAACTACGACGAAGCCAAGAAATCTGCAGCACAATTCTTGGAGATGTATCCAGACGATGGATTTGGGTGGAAGCTGTTAGGGGCGATCCTCAGTAAGACAAGCAAGTTTGATGAAGCGTTAAGTGCAAATAAGCAGGCAACAGTCCAATCACCAAACGACCCTGAAGCACATAACAGTCTTGGATTCACACTTGATAAGCTCGGACGCTTCGAATCAGCAATCCGCAGCTTTGAAAAAGCGATTAGACTAAATCCCCACTATGGTGAGGCTCATTATAATTTAGCGAATGCGTATTTCAATGTTGGAAAGATCGAAAAGGCCAAATATAGCTACGGGAGTGCAATTGAAATAAATCCTGCTTTCGCCCCTGCACATAATAACCTCGGAAACCTGCTTCATTCTGTCGGTAGATACGATGACGCTGAAGTTTCATACAAAAATGCTCTGTCTCTTGCGCCATATTACGCTGAAGCGCATTGTAATTTGGGAATGACATATAAAGCCAAAGGACTCCTCGAGCTTGCTGAGGAATGTTATCGAGAAGCAATAAATAGCAGGCCTGACTATGCAGAGGCACACAATAATCTAGGAAACGTACAGACCCAAAAAGGTGTTTTCAAAGAAGCTATAAATAGCTATGAAAAAGCAATCAAAATACGCCCCGATTTTTACAAGGCGCACACTAATCTTGGAAGTGCCTTCAAGAGATCGGGAAAGCTGCAGAGAGCTGAGGCAAGTTATAGAAGAGCTTTGAAATTGAATACAAGATATTCAGAGACACACTATAACCTTGGAGTTCTTCTTTATGATCTTGATAGGTTTGAGGAGGCTGAATTCCACTACAATGAATGCATGGCTTTGGATCCGACTAATTCGGCTGCTTGCTGCAACCTCGGGGTCCTGCTTCAGGACATGGGAAGATTGGCTGACTCCGAAGCGCAATATAGAAAAGCTCTTAAGATAAAGCCTAACTTCCCTATCGCGCATAGCAATTTGTTGTTTTTACTAAATGCGTTCTATGAAGAAACGGAGAAGAATTTTGATGAAGCCTTAAAATATCCCCAAGTGGCTCGTTATCATTCAGTTTCACAGTTTACTCATGAATCCCCGGGGCCCAGAAAAGAATTAAGAATTGGTTTTGTTTCGGGAGATTTTAAAAACCATCCGGTGGGCTATTTTTTAGAGGGATTTCTTAATTGTCTTCAAAATCATCCCGTCAAGCTTTTTGCTTATTCAAATAAAATCCAAGAAGACGAAACTACATATCGCATAAAGAAGCTCTTTTATAAATGGATCGACATAAGCAACACTGACGACCATACGGCAGCTTCTTTAATTTACAGAGATAATATCGACATCTTACTCGATCTCTCAGGACACACGGCAAAAAATAGATTGCCGATTTTTCTTTGGAAGCCAGCTCCGCTTCAAATCACGTGGTTGGGATACTTTTCAACAACCGGGCTGAGTGTCATGGATTATTTATTAGGAGATAACTTCGTCACACCCGCTAATTCCGCCGAGCGCTTCTCCGAAGAAATATACCAGCTGCCTGATAGTTATTTATGCCTTACTCCTCCATCATATGATCTTGAGGTAACCCCCTTACCGGCTTTAAAGAATGGATATGTCACGTTTTGCTGTTTTAATAAACTTCCAAAACTAAACAAGAATGTCTTGGTAACCTGGGGAAAAATAATGGAAAAGGTAGCTGGCTCTCATCTTTTCCTAAAAGATAAGTCCTTTTCATTACCCTCAACTAGAGACACTTTGATTGACAGTTTTGAGTCTGTTGGAATAGCTAGACATAGATTAATCTTCGAAGGAAGCTCTTCTCGATATGACTATTTGAGAGCCTACAATCAAGCTGACATAGCATTATCGCCCTTTCCATATGGGGGTGGCACTACAAGCGCAGAGGGACTCTGGATGGGAGTTCCTTTCGTTACTAAAGAGGGAAGTACGTTTATCTCAAGGATCGGAAAAAGCATAGCAGGCAGTACCGGCTTGTCTAACTGGGTCTCAGATTCTGAAGAGGACTATATAGAAAAAGCAGTCAAATTTTCATCAGATCTGAGTCAATTGTCCGCTCTTCGTGCTAGCTTGCGTGATCAGGTGTTGGCATCCCCAATGTTTAATTCAGAAAGATTTTCAGAGAACTTTATATTGGCCCTACATACTTTGTGGTCTAGACATCATGAGCGTATTTAATTATCTATTTATGCCACCGTTTAAACTAGTCGATGTAGGTCGTATAGATGGAGTTTAACATCTAGAGAGGCTCAAAATGGTTAGAAGCACACTCGGAATGAAAAGAGCATTTAGATGGACAATTTTCAAGAACAATTAAAGTTATTGATACAGCTCTACAAAACAAAGAAGTACGAGCATGCCAAAAAATTGGCTGCCACGCTTACAAAGCAAAAACCTCATGACCCAGTAGCTTGGAAAATCCGAGGGGCCCTTTATAAACATACTAAAAATACTGGAGAAGCGTTGTTTTGCTTTAAAAAAGTCATCGCAATTTCGCCCTATGATGCCGAAGCTTATTTCAATTTAGGAGCCTCCTTCAATGACCGAGGGGATACTGAATCAGCTAGGATAAGTTATGAAAAAGCATTAGAACTGAAATCAGATTTTTCGGAAGCTCACAACAACCTTGGCAATCTGAGTAAATCTACAGGCGATCTGGAGGGCGCGATTCAGTGTTTTAAAAAAGCTATTGAGATAAACCCGAATCTAGTACAGGCTTACAATAATCTTGGTAATGCCTTCAGGGACGCGGGTCAACTTTTCGAAGCCAAAAGGTCCCTCGAGGAAGCCATACTCAAATCACCGAATTTTCCTGAGGCCCACAATAATTTGGGCAATACCTTTCGGGACCTAGGCTACATTGAAAACGCTAAAGTATGTTATGAAAGAGCTCTGAAGCTTAGACCTCGATATTCCGAAGCTGTTGGGAACATGGGGGTCTTACTCAAATTACTCGGTCAGCACAACGAGGCAGTAGCATGGAATCGTCGTGCACTAACTTTGACGCCGAGCACGGAAAATTATAACAACCTTGGTAATTCGCTTGCGCAAATTGGTGAGATCAACGAGGCAGAAAAGTGTTACCGAAAAGCCATCGAAATTTCCCCAGATTCCTTTGTTTCACATAGCAATTTACTCTTTTTAATAAGTGCATATAAATTTGACATCCAGACGTACCAAGCGCAATGCACGGAATACGGAAGACTAGTGGAGCAGAAAGTCACATCCAAGTATACCACTTGGAAATGCACTAACGAACCAAAGAAATTTCGAATAGGCCTTGTATCAGCTGATCTCCGGAGTCATCCCGTTGGCTATTTTTTGGAAGGCGTTTTAGGCAAGATTAATCCTTCAAGTTTTGAAATAGTTACATACTCTAATGAAGTTTTCGAGGATGAATTAACTAACCGGCTTAGACTCATCGCTCATCATTGGCGATCCATATATGGACTTACTGATGAAAAGGCGGCGAAGCTGATTCATGAGGACGGAATCCATATACTTATTGATCTTTCAGGCCACACGGTAAAAAACCGTCTGCCCATCTTCGGCTGGAGACCCGCGCCAATTCAAGTGACTTGGCTTGGATACTTTGCCTCAACAGGCGTTCGAGAAATAGACTATATAATCGGTGATTCTGATGTGACGCCTATTCAAGAGAGCGGGCTCTACTCCGAAAAAATCTACCAACTTCCAGACAGCTATTTGTGCTTTTCTCCTCCTCCTTTTGAGATAGAAATAGGAGAACTCCCAGCACTAAAAAACGGAATAGTAACCTTCGGATGTGTCTCAAACATCTCTCGACTTACCAAAAATGTAATAGAAATTTGGGGAGAAATCTTAAAAAGGCTTCCTAGCGCCTGCTTACTGATTAAAGATAAGCGGCTCACGCAAAGCCGAGAACGGCAAAATCTATCGTTGAGGTTCGATAAAGTTGGCATAGGCGAATCCAGATTGATTATGGAGGGAGACTCGTCAAGGGCTGAATATTTAGAGGCATTTAACAGGATTGATATTGTCCTTGCTCCGTTTCCCTATGGAGGCGGCACCACGACCGCAGAAGCATTATGGATGGGAACTCCAGTGATGACGTTTTTCGGCACCTCATTTCTATCCAGGTTAGGCGGTAGCTTAATGAATACTGCTGGTCTAGAGCACTGGATTGCCTGCAATGAAGAAGAGTATATCGATAAAGCTGTTTCATTTGCATCTGACTTGGTAAAGCTCTCCCTTCTACGCAAAGAGCTTCGTGGAAAAGTTCTTGCTTCACCTCTGTTTGATGCAACTCTATTTGCACGTAATCTTGAAGTGGCGTTACTTGAGATTTGGGAACTAAATATCGGCCAGTAAACAAGCTGTTTTTTGCTACATACTTACACTTTCTGTTTAATTGCTTTTCAAGCGCTGTGATCATGTGGTATGACCTACTCAGAGGCGGTGGCGACGATAAAACTCACTAGGTTAATTTGGCCGGCTGAACCGGGTTGTAATTGAATTCCTCCCCCCATGATTAATTTCTTGCGGTTTAGATAAGAGACTGAACCTTTCTCCAATCTTAGGATCACGGTCTGAAGGTATTTCATTCCTATCTTCTATTAATTCCAAAAATATAATGATGATGGTTCAAAGCATAAATGTGGCTTACAGAGAACCTAATTGTTTCTCTAAGAACCTGTTTACGTCCAAAATTGATTTAAGTTTACCGCCGGTGTGAAGTATTTTTGTGGACCCTGCACTTGTAAGATTTTGATGGCTTATTTTGTGAGCGGGACTCGCCAATGCTTCTCACACTTGCGTAGCTCTTCATCTGAATTAGGGATAAACCAAACCTTCTTCTCCAGATCGATGCCGGACCAATCAGCAAGTCGTACTTCAGATGGCCTTGCTATCGTTAGTACCTGAAATATCAACGACGCAACATCCTCTGATTACAGCAGGCTTATTGAGCGTATTTAGTTTAAGCATGAGCTCTGGCATCAGACGCCAGTCGATTGATTTCTGGTGCTGTACTTTGTGAACTTTCCTAGACGGAGCAAATTTTTGGAGTAAGAATCCGTTCCAGATTTCAGGGTTGTCTTTATTGGGACGCAGACCATCAATGATTGCATGGTTGATGATAGTCTTAACGTAATTAAGAACCCTGAACCAGCGGGATGCTTCGAGCGATAGATCGGCTTCAGAATTTTGACGCAGTGCCCTGCTTCGATATCTTTAACGAGGATATTACTACTGTGAGGATAGATATAGTCCTCTAAATACTGATTCGGTCGGTTGAGTTGTTTTATAGTCTTCCAAGATTGGATAGCTATCTGATTGATCCACTTCTGTGCTAACTCTGGAAATATAATTTCTTCCAAGCGTGACGCACCAAGCTCAGACTTCTTTGTTTTTTTCGGTGTTACGGGTTCGATACCTTTCTCGATCAAGGTAAGAACGTCATTGGCTTTAGTTTGAGCACGCTGCAGTGAAACGTCTGGATAGCCACCAAGATCAATATCTCGTCGGGTGCCGCCAATAGATTTACGGAACATCCAGACTTGGCTTCGGTTGGTTTGACTACGAGATAAAGACCTTTAGATTTTCCCAATGACTGTCTTGCCACTGTGGCTTTACCAGAGGCGCTCACAGCGTGTTTGAATCTTCGGAGGTAAATCCTTCAGTTCGGATTTGTTTTTCGGCATGCATATCCTCATTAATACCCACATAGCTAATGTGACTCTACTCTACTGATAGCCGCGGTACGTATCGAGATAATATAAATATAGGATTTTTGTGCAGTTTACCTTTCGGAAAGCGACGGTATTAAACTAGGTTATGGTGCCCAGGGCCGGAATCGAACCGGCACGGCATTTCTGCCGAGGGATTTTAAGTCCCTTGTGTCTACCAATTTCACCACCTGGGCTCAGTGTTTATGCG
>MDTG01041510.1_pt1 | contig 11919 bp, 9 predicted proteins | sample 811421 | NCBI WGS metagenome assembly MDTG01 (sample SAMN05326645, study PRJNA326480) | marine metagenome | isolation source: seawater | place: Pacific Ocean: South East | collected 2011 | reverse complement strand
TCATTTGATTTCATCTTCAATGAAGATGCGATGATGACTGCGAAGAATAGCAACCCTTGTGCAACTTCCATCAGACTTGGTGCTACATCGATACCACCCATTGGTGGTTCCCAATTGATTTTCTCTGGCATGAAGCCATATCCGTATTGTACACCATTTTGACCGGGCGGCCCACCGCCCCCAGGTGGCCCACCTCCTTGACCGCCGCCAACACTCTGTGAATCGACGTCGGCTACACCATGGTAGCATAGCAGGAAGTATGGGAATCCAATCATTCCAACTTGGTCCCCATTGGTGTCTGTGACTAATGTTGGGGAACCAGAAAGTGGTGTGCTGACATAATGGTAAATTCCTTCTGGATATTCAGGTGTGGGACCGAATCTTCCATTGCATTCATCTAAATCTCCAAGGCCATCGACATAGTTCCAATCATCAATTCCATTGTAGCCTTGATCACCACCATCTTGGGTTCTTTCAATTGCGTAGGATGAGGTGACTGCCCGAATTGAACCATCATTCTCATCATAGCCGTACATCCCATAGATTGGATATCCATCAAATGCCCATCCAACGATAGGGCTATGTGAATCTCCAGGAATTAAAGACAAGTCGTAATCCTCCATATCTTCTCCTGCTCCAGGTGTCCAATAGATGCAATTTGCATCGTAGTGGTAGTGGTAACCACCTGATCCGGCAGAGTGGCCTGCGCACCAGCCTAGTTCAATCGGTTGCCTGTCCTCATTGAAGTAGTCGAAGTGTAAGGCGACAGCATCTCCTCCTGGCCCTTCTTCAGGACCAAAAATGGGGACGCCATTCACTCCAATGGCAACAGCTCCTCGTTGAGGGGCACATTCCCACCGGCCGGCAGAAGCAGGGCAATTTGTCGTAGTATGTCCACCTGCTGTGTCGTTTTCTGGTGTGAGTGTGATGTAAACAGTGTAGTCCTTTTCAGGGGCACAACATCCTCTCGTGCTGAGGAAATCATGGTTTGGAATCCCATTGGTTTCAACAACCATCTCACCGTTTTGAACCGTCACTGAAATTTCACACTGGAACCAAGGTCCAGATCCTCCTCCACCTGCTGAACTAACTCCGTTGGTGTTCGCTTGGTACGAATTTCCATCGCCATTGAAATCTTTGACCCAAGGTCCTTGTCCATTTTGACATAGCCAAGAATCTTGAGGCTCCCAGGTAACTAATGGGCAACCAGCCTCATCAACTTCTGTACCCAATGGGGTATTTTCGCATTGGTCGGGTCCATCGGCAATACCGTCTCCGTCATCATCAAAGTCACAGTCATCTGGATTTCCATCTCCATCGAAGTCAACAGTATCATCCCCTCCTTCGCAAACATCATTTTCATCAGAAACCCCATCGCCATCTGAATCAACCAATTCATCACAACCATCTGCAATTCCATCGTTGTCAACATCTACGTTGTCATCATGCCCGTCACATTGGTCATCAGCGTCTGAAATCCCATCCGCGTCACTATCTCTTTCACTGTCGCTACAACCATCTGAATAAACTGGTTCTCCTTCAGGGGTGCTATCACAATCATCTTCCTCATCAGAAATTCCATCTTGATCGGAGTCAGGTTCTTCAGAATAGAGTTCAGGTATGGCGTACGCTACCACTGTTCGAGTCATAGTGAATAACCCACAATCAGCTACAATTTCTCCTTCGTTATTTGTTGCATTGTAATCTATTGGGATTGAATACATGGTTGCATTCAATTGACCTGGCAATGCATCTTGACCCTGTGGCTGGTATGAGATACTACATGTTGATGGATAAGGGTGGGTAATTTCACCAGTGATGTCAGCCCAATCAGAGTTAATTTCATTCAGGGCAAATGTCCGTGTGAATTCTGCTGCAGGTTCTGAAGGAAGAGGTATGACTGCCGAGGAGTAGATTGTGCTAGATATCAATCCCTCATCATCTTCTGCATAAGCACTTGTTACCCATTCTCCGGGCATAGTGATTGGTAAGACTCCACTCCATCTCCCGTCTGATCCTGCATATAGTGTCCAAGGACCCTGTCGATCAGTGTTGTCAGTAGGATTGATGATTTCAACATAAACTACCGTAGTTGATGGGTTTTCGTCATGAACTCCACCTTCTATCGTAAACGTAGAACCATACGGGTGAACCGCTTCATCCATTGTTAGTAATGGGGCTTCGTTACTTACCAGATTTTGCACATCATCTTGTTCTTGGCTTTCTTCTGTATTATCTGCGGGAGCATTGGTCGCCCATCCCCCCGCAAATCCTAGTGATAAACCAACTAGCAAGATTCCTCCGATGAGAAGCGCGGTCATTCCAGTGCGTTCATTCATAATTGAAAGGCGTTTTTCTCGCTTTATCATCCTATCCGCTTATTGCTGCCTCTTCCAAATTGTTTAGACTTGGTCGGATTTGTAAGAACCAAACTCCTGCCACCAGAATCCAACCTGTGATGAGATCCCATGCGAAATGCTGCTTTGTGGTCATGATGGACAAGCACATAAGCACACACATCAAACCAATTCCCCATTGCAATACAGCCCTCCCCTTCCAACATCGGATGGCGAATAGAGTCATCACCGTCGCGATGCTGACGTGTAAACTTGGCCACGCATTGTAGGGTTTGTCCAGAATCCACAAGAGCTCATACATTTCACTCAGCAGACCGGGCCGATTGGCCATATCTTGGATGGCAACATCTCGAAGATAAACCTCTGCAGGTGAGACGATGAAGACCACACAAGAAACCAGATGTACAACAATCATCGCTTGGCCGAACACCATCAGTTCCTTTCGTGCACGATCCGTGTTGGGCATACAATACAGAGGTAAAGGGATGAACAACCAGAACAGGGTATTGTAGATAAAAATCGATTCTGCTATGAAAGGGATTTGATCATCTAATCCAAACTTTGGATCCCAGCCCGAATATTCCATAGAAGCCGCAATCCGGTTGGTGGCCAAGTACAAGACGGAAAGAATTGGAATGAGCAAACCGCCGACAGCAAGGACAAATCCGATTCGCGACTCTTGTCTTTGAGCAATATTCCAGATGGGCCAAGTTCCAACGAATGATTCTCGCACGCGACAACCCTCACTTTAGGTTGCGTGTGAAGGACTGAATTCCCGTAATGTGCCGAGCCAAAATCAGGTTGTGAATGTCGTGGGTGCCTTCGTAGGTTTTCACGGATTCAAGATTGTTCATGTGGCGCATGATTGGATATTCGCTGGTGACTCCATTGGCACCGTGAATATCTCGTGCGACTCTTGCAATATCAAGGGCAATATCGACATTGTTCATCTTTGCAAGACTTATGAACTCAGGAATCCAGTTGTCCTCATCGACTTTTCTGCCAAGATGATATGCCAATAATTGGCCTTTCGTAATCTCTCTAAGCATGGTTGCTAATTTCATCTGAATAAGTTGGAAAGCAGCGATTGGTCGGTCGAACTGGATTCTTTCAAGAGAGTATTTCTTGGCTGCATCGAAACAGGCTTGAGCAGCACCTATGCTGCCCCAAGCAATACCATATCTCGCACGATTCAGACATGAAAAAGGCCCTGACAATCCTTCTGCCTTTGGTAGAAGTCGATCCTTAGGTATCTTGCAATCTTGGAAAACAAGTTCACTAGTTACAGATGCACGTAGGGAGTGTTTTCCTTTCTGCTCAGGGGCAGTAAATCCTTCGTCACCTTGTTCAACAATAAAGCCTCTAATTTTCCCATCGAGCTTTGCCCAAACAATTGCCAAATCACAAATTGTACCATTTGTGATCCACATTTTTGCCCCATTGAGTAGGTAGTGATCTCCCATGTCTTCTGCTTTGGTTATCATTCCACCGGGGTTGGAACCATAGTCTGGTTCAGTCAGTCCAAAGCAACCAATCAACTCACCAGTTGCCATTTTTGGCAGATACTTGTGCTTCTGTTCTTCAGTTCCAAACTTGTGGATGGGATGCATAGAGAGCGAACCTTGTACACTTGCAAATGATCGGAGTCCACTATCGCCTCTCTCAAGTTCACGACATACAACACCGTATGCGGTATAGGACATGCCTGCACAACCATACTCTTCTGGAACCACCATTCCGAGAACACCCATGTCACCTAGGTCCTGGATCCATTCACGTGGAAAAGTTCCATCCATGTAGTGCTGTTCTATATGTGGAATTACTTTCTCATCAACCCAGTCCCTAACCATGTCACGGACCATAATTTCCTCTTCGGTAAGAAGAGCATCAACATCGAAAAAGTCCAACGCCTCGTATGCCATATTGGTACTCCCGTGGAAGGCCCCCTTTGAACGTTGCCAACGCCCCCTTTAGGGGGCGATTCAAGAGTTCTTCTTCTTCCTAGCTGCACGCTTTGCATCCTTTTCTTTCTGGATTCTTGCAGCCTCTGCCGCTTCCTGTTTTGCGTTTCTTCGAGAAAAATAGATTCTCTGCAAAGTTTCACTATTCATGAAAATCAATCCCAACACTACTCCTGGTACTGCAACAAGTACTACAGCTCCCAGTACGTATGAAATCAGACTGTCAGTCCAAACACTAGATTCGGTTGGTGGGTGGAAACCAATAATGCCTCCATAAGATGTTACGATAAATCCGATGTTTTCATCTGAAGTAGTTGCCCATGTGCCAATTAATCTCTCACCTGCAAGTGCACTACTACCAGACATGACATCTTCATTTTCAACCCATCCATATGCTTCGCTTGCACCCATGTCCCATGCAACAATTTGGAAAGGTGCCATGGAAATCAGCAACTCTCCAGTTGCACGTGCATGCACATGAGTTAATTCCCCTGACACTCCAGGGGTGATCTGGGTGAAAATCGTTGATTGGTCAAGGTCATTGAGGTTTAAGCTGATGGAACCAATCCCTCGCCCATCGCCAATTGCAACACATCTTTCTAGTGGTCCACCATCACAACTGATGCCTCTCCAAATACGATTTTCCCCTCCAATCCAATGTACAGTATGTTCAGTTCTTGAATCGATAATAGCAATTCCATCGCTTTCCGTAGAAGCAGCACATACGTTCACCTCATTCATACATGCGATCCCAGTCACTAAACTCGCTTCCTCGGTTGTTATCAATTGGAAATTTCCAACTCCCTCTTCACCTTCTTGATAGGCCCATATCCATCCATCTTCACCACCTATGTATGCCCAATTACCTGCAGCATTCCATGCTACTCCTCGCATATCTAAACTGCCAAACTGTGCACTCCCTGAAACAGTTGTAATCGAGTGGTCCTCTGCAGCATATCTTAGCATAGCACCATTGTCACCTGCTATGAGTGCCGTTTTACCCCTAGGGTGCCAATCAATAGCACGCAGTGTATCCTCTACAGGGGTGGCCAAATCAATCTGTTCTGATGGATTTTCTCCATCAATCAGACGCGCATAACCATCGGCTCCTGCAACAATAATTTTCTGAGATTTTTCTCCTCCTGATGCAAGTGCTTCCAAACCTAGATCACTTTCAGCAATCCAAATAGGGTTCTCTAATTCTACAGCACTTTCAGCACTAGCAATTGGCGATAATATTGAAACCAGCAGGATGCTAATTAGTCCAATTGCTGGAATTTTGGTAAGTGCCATTGTGGAGCCGAGGATAAACTCAATTATCACCCTTCTCAAGACGATGGACAGCCGCGAGACTTAACGAGGGGCCATGTGTCGGAGGTAATCATGGAGACCTTTGAAGTAAAGCGTGGATTAATCAAAACCCTATCAAATGATGGAGGTTTGGCAGCAGTTGCAAACAAGCATTTTGAAAATGTAGATGGGTCGGATAATACATTTTCTGGCAGCCATGGAATCATGACAAGTATCACCGGCGAGTACAACTCAATGGGTAAGTTAGTTGTTGATGTCCAGCAAGAACGGCCTAATTTTGACGACCCTAGTGCCATGGAAGTTGCGATGGATAGCCGCAAGCGTTGGTCTTCTTTCCTAGATGAAGCCACAGGATATTCTGCTAAACAACGTGGTGACAAGGCGAAGGAATTTGCTAAGAAAGCCTCAAAGGCGAAATCAGGGATTAGTCAGGCGCGAAAATTCATGGAAATAGCAACCAGCATTTCCGATGAAACCAAAGTAGAGGCTGAGTCATTGATTACTGAAATTGAAGCCGCGCTAGAGGCAGGAGATAATTCCAGGGCAGCTAGCCGTGCAGAGAAATTAGGCAAACTTCTGGGTTGATTATAACATACCATAGGCGATAATAATGGATTCTAAAAAGCGACTTTCCTTAATCACAGGCGCTGCACAGGAAGTCGTTGGAATAGAACACCTCGAGTCCCGAATTGCCGATGGAGGTACAATTCGAGCTTACGTTGGTTTTGAACCGAGTGGTAAGGCACATATTGGTTGGAAGGTTATAGCAACAAATCTTCGCAGAATGCTAGATGCGGATGTGAATGTGCTGATTTTTCTCGCGGATTGGCATGCTTGGGTGAATGATAAATTCGGGGGGGATATGGAGAAGATTCAGACTACTGCGAAGTATATGGAGGATGTATTCCGCACACTTTTGAATCACCCCGAAGAGGGAGATGGTCCTGGTCAACTTCGATTCGCTTATGCATCAGAAATCATGGATAGCGGAGAATACTGGGCCCGAGTCCTACGGTGTTCGAAGAATATGAGCCTCGCACGTGTACGCAGAACGTTTAGCATCATGGGGCGTGATGAAGAGAGTGGTGATGGTGATTTGTCAAAATTCTACTACCCCGCAATGCAGGCGGCCGACATTTTCGAGATGGAAATTGATTTGGCAATCGGCGGAATGGATCAAAGGAAGGCTCACATGTACATGAGAGAAGTAGCCGATCACTGGGGCTGGCCCAAGGCAACATGTATCCACACACCAATAATATCTGGACTGAAAAGTGCAGGTTCAAGAATGGATTCCTTTGATCACAAGATGAGTAAATCCGACCCATCTGGAGCAATTCTTCTACACGATTCACCAGAGAAAATGAGGAAGAAAATGCGGAAAGCCTACCTAGACGTAGAAAAAGATGACAGTCCAATTTATGAGTTATTAGAGCACATTATACTACCAGAGCAGGGACAAATTACAGTTACTCCTAAACCGGAATACGGAGAACCGAGTACCTATGAATCACTTGAAGGGTTCATTGGTGCGGTGAAGTCAGGAGAAATCCATCCGCTTGATGCAAAATTTGCCGTCGCGGATGCTCTTTCTACTGGTTTACAATCACTCAACGCATATTTTGAAAGCAATTCTGATGTGCTGAATGCAGTAAACGAATTCACTAGTCAGTGAAAGGAAAACTGATGTTCCGCAAAAGTCGAATTACTCTTCACCTGTAAGGTATGAACGAATTGTAGGGGCATCATTGATAACCGAAACTGTTTCGGAAAGATGCCTAAGGCAGGAGTTCATCCCATGGTAGAAGTTGGAATCGACGATATTGCTATTCATTTTCCCAGACTATACCTTGACATGAAGGATTTCGCTGAAATGCGAGATGCAGATTATGGAAAATTGAACAAGGGCCTGGGTTTGTCTGCCATGGCAATTCCTGATGTGCATGAAGATACTGCAACAATGGGCGCTAATGCAGTAACACGGTTGATAGATAGAAATGGGATTAAACCAACGCAAATTGGCAGAATGTATCTTGGAACCGAAAGTGCTCTTGATGGTGCAAAACCAACTGCTACTTACATTCTAGATATGCTAACGCAACGATACAGTAGTCGGTTCGGTTCTGAGTGTTTTCGAAATTGCGATGTTGTTGACATGACATTTGCTTGTATCGGTGCTGTTGATGCACTTCACAACACATTAGATTGGGTTGCAAGAGGTGGAGAAGAAGCAGATCGAATAGGTATTGTAGTATTCAGTGATAATGCAAAGTATGATCTGGAATCTGCTGGAGAATATACACAAGGAGCCGGTGGAGGTGCACTATTAATCCGGCACAATCCACGATTACTATCAATTCCAGATAGGTGGGGTGTTTCAACATCGCCAGTCCATGATTTCTTCAAACCACGTCGTGAGGTATCAATTAAGTCAGTGATTTCTCATGTAGTACAACTAGCTCGTGAAGCAGGAGAATCAATACGAGAAGGTGTTGTGGACAGAATGGTTCGTCATTTACCAGAATCAACTGTAAGACGCCTAGGTATTTTCAGCCACGGAGTTGAGAAAGTGCAAGTTCATCGTGATGAGCCAGTATTTGATGGCCAGTTCAGTAACCGATGTTATCAAGATGCAGTCGAAGAGGCATTCCGAGATTTCCGAGCAAAGGCTGAATCAGATGGTCGATGGGATTCTAAAGATGGGACTGTATTAACTGAGGATTGGGCTAGAATAATTATGCATCTTCCATATGCTTTCCAAGCTAAGCGTATGTTTCCCGCAGTATTTGCCTATGAGAGGCGTGGAAGCGCATCTTGGGAGGATGTGGAATCGGAAATTGGCCTTCCACCCAGCATTGCAGATTTCGATGATACACCAGATGGCCTGATTGAGCATGAAAAAGCTCTTGATCAATACCGACGTGGTATTTCTAAGACCTCTGCGTATCGTGAATTCCATGCAGAGAGAATTGAGAAGGGTCAACGAGCAAGTTCACTTATTGGTAACCAATATACGGGGTCGATTTTCCTAGCAATGATGTCAACCTTCGAATCTGATTACGAGTCAGATAGTCCTCTAGACAACCAAAGATTCGGACTATGTGGATATGGTTCTGGGGCTAAAGCGAAGGTATTCGAAGGTGTGGTCAGTGAAAGGTGGCGTGAAGTAGTTGCTTCATGGAACATGTTTGAAAGGATGGCTGGCCGTGTTGCTATAGACCAAATCACTTACGAGGAGTTACACAAAGGTATCCATGATGGTAGTGTAGTTAGACCACGTGGTGAGTTTGCCCTAGTTGAGATTAGTGAGGAAGGCGTCCTAGAGGGTGCCCGAACTTATGCCTGGGTCGAATAGAGTCCGGAATTGCCCAGCGAATCGTTCATAGGGGGACTTCTATGGCCCATCACCACAGGTGATGAAATAATGACAGATGTGGCAGTATTACTGAAGCAAGTTCCAGACACCAATGCCAAGATTATGGTTAGTGGTGGCCGAGTAGATGAGGGCGCTGTAAACAAATGGTCCATGAGTCCATTCGACGAGTATGCACTTGAAGCAGCCTTGTCGTTGGGCGGTTCAATTACTGCGATTACCTGCGGGCCAGATAGGGCCAAGAAAATGCTGACCGATGCAGCAGCGGTCGGAGCAAGTAATCTTCTCCATGTCCAAGTCAATGATTTGACAACACTTGATTCTAACCAACTTTCAACCATTCTCGCAGCAGCAGTGGGTAGAACTGGGGCAAGTGTTGTTTTCTGTGGCAAGCAGGCTGCAGATACCAATTCAGGATCCACTGGCCCTGGAGTTGCCGAGAAAATGGGAGCTGCTTGTGTGACTATGGTAAGCGAGCTAACAGGTGATTCTTCTGAGTTCATGGCATTACGTCCAGCAACTGATGGTATGGAGCGCATCAGCGTGTCTGCACCATGTGTTTTGTCATTTGACAAAATGGCTGCAGAATTGCGCCGGCCTAACGTAAAGGGAATCATGATGGCAAAGAAAAAGGCGATTGAATCAATCACAGTAGAAGATTTGGGAGTAGATATTGGTTCATCATCAGTTAGTATGGATGGCCAGTCACCTCCTCCAGAGAAGCCAGCAGGGCAGAAATTTGAAGGTGCAGATAGCGTTTCTACAGTAGTTAGTAAATTAAGAGACGAAGCAAAGGTGATCTAGGGGGTAAGAAGAATGGTAACAGTAATTGCAGAGATTTCAGGAGATAGTCTACATCCAGTTACAGCCCAATTGGTTGGTGCTGTTGGTGGTGGAGTTACAGTGGTTTGTCCAGGTGGAATTGGGGCGAATGATGCAGCCTCATTAGCAGGTGTCGATCAAGTCATCGCAGTAGAAGGCGATTGTTTTTCATCCTTCGATGGCGGGGCTTGGGCATCAGCATTAGCACCACATTGTTCTGGACGTGTCATTACCGCGTCTACACCACGTGGAAGAGAAATAGCTGCACGCATGGGTGCATCTCGAGGCGTTGCAGTAGTGCAAGATGTCACAGAGATGGATGGTAATTCAGTATCACGACCGATATATTCTGGGAAAGCAATGGAATCTCTGACTTTGTCAGATGACGTGATTCTAACTCTAAGGCCTAATACATTCGCGGCTGCAGGCGGCGGAGGTAGTGCAGGGGTAAACACAGTCAACCAGAGTGCTGATGTTGCAACATCTGTCAAGGAAGCAATTGCAAAGGCAAGCGAACGTCTTGATGTTGCTGATGCAAATGTAATCATTGCAGGCGGAAGAGGCATGGGAAGCATCGAAAATTGGGGCGAGTTGGAGAAGGTTGCTGACAAATTAGGTGCTGCAGTAGGTGCATCACGTGCTGTTGTCGATGAATGGGGCCTATCTCACAGTATTCAAGTTGGACAAACAGGCAAGACCGTCAATCCAAGTCTGTATATCGCTGTTGGTATTTCTGGGGCGATACAGCACCTTGCAGGAATGCGTTCTTCGAAGTATATAGTGGCAATTAACAAAGATTCAGATGCACCAATTTTTGGTGTCGCGGATTATGGTATAGTTGCAACTTGGGAAGAGGCTTTACCGGCCCTTTCTGATGCTTTATCCAACCTTTGAGTTGTTCAAATGCGTGACCCCCTAGTGGTCGAACCCTCTGGTGAGCATGATTCCTCAATTATTTGGATGCATGGCTTGGGTGCTAGCGCTTTTGATTTCTACGATATGCCGCGAATTATTCAACGGCCTGGTACTCGTTGGATTTTTCCAAACGCTCCAGTAAGACCAGTGACTCTGAATAATGGTTGGAAAATGCCTTCATGGTTTGACATCCGCTTTCTTGCAGAGTCTCCAGAGGACAGAGGTAGGGAATGTCCAGTTGAAGCAGAAGAATCTTCCCAGATTATCCGTTCTCTTATCCAGAGTGAGCATGAAAAAGGTATACCCTACGATCGAATAGTTCTGGTTGGATTTAGTCAAGGAGGGGCGATGTCCCTTTACACTGGTTGCAGATATCCAAACCGTTTGGGTGGAATGATTTGCCTATCTGGCTATTTGTTATTCCATGATACACATATGGGCGATTCTAATGATGCAAATAGAAACACTCCGATATTGATCTGTCATGGGAACCGGGATGATATGGTTCCTTTTTGGGCTGCCCAAGAATCATTCCATTTTCTGAAAGAAGGTGGTTGGCCTGTTGATTTCGAAGAGTATCCGATATTCCATGAAATTTCAATGTCTGAAATTGAGAAGGTTGGAAATTTCCTCTCTGATATCCTCGATTAGTCTTCCAGAAGAGAGAAGGAATCGTCTGTTACATCACCTTGGATTTGGACAGTGATTGTATCTGTACTGCTTTCTCTACCAGAGTCTGTTACAGTTAGCGTAAATGTGTAGTTGCCGATAGGCAATCTGACTTTGATTTTTGGTGTTTTACCAATCTGTTTTGAGTCACCATCTCTCCAACTCCATTGTTCAATATTCTGGCTACCTGCAGTTGTTGCTGTCCCATCAAGGATAACAATGGCGGTTCCATCATCTGAGGCTCCCATCACTTGATCTGAACCTGCATCAGCAGTTGGTGGTATATGTGTCACAAATCCATCATCTGACAAGTCAGCAAGAATATCTGCTTCATCCTCATCTTCAAAATTAGCCATTTTTTCTATTTCATCATCGAGCATGTCGAATAGTTCAGAATCATCAAATTTAGTTGGAGCTTTACTGAGCATTTCCTGCTCTTCTGCAGTGAGGAGTCCGGCGACATCTCCATCATTTGCGTAGATGTCTTCATCATCTCCAGCAACTGGTGGTT
>MDTG01376440.1_pt1 | contig 11921 bp, 8 predicted proteins | sample 811421 | NCBI WGS metagenome assembly MDTG01 (sample SAMN05326645, study PRJNA326480) | marine metagenome | isolation source: seawater | place: Pacific Ocean: South East | collected 2011 | reverse complement strand
GATAGTGACGTTGGATGAGCCAAAGGACGGCTTCCAAGAAATAAATATGGTTTACTTTGAAAACGTAGAAGTTCCTAAAGCCAATCTTGTTGGGGAAGAGGGCAAGGGTTGGACTTGCGCCAAATATCTCTTGGAATTCGAGCGAGGAAATGCCTATTCACCGGCTCTTAAAGGAGCCCTATCTCATTTGAAAGAAGTTTCTAAAGCAGAACGGGACGGGGAGGGTAAAGCATATTTTGAGGACGCGGATTTCCAAAGGCGGCTTTATGATGTGGAAATTCAAGTATTGAGCATGGAGTATACTGAACTGAGAATCTTAGGTGCTTTGGCAGCTGGCCAGAATGTTGGTCCAGAGAGTTCTATGCTTAAAACGCGAGGCACCGAACTCCAACAAGCTGTGACCGAGCTTGCGCTTGATATAAGTGGCAACTGGTCTGCGCCGCTTGATGAGTCGACGCCTCTCGATGGAGATAACTTTTTATCTATAGGACCATCAGTGCACAACGGCGTTTCGCAGGAATATTTCAATACTAGGAAGGTGAGTATTTATGCTGGATCAAACGAAATTCAGCGCAACATTATGTCAAAGTTGGTTCTCGGTCTCTGAGCATTTGGTGGCTTAATGCCTTATTTTCTCGCAAGTTGTTGTTCTGGCTCTGAAATCTCTATTTCTAAGTAACAAGAAGGGCTTGCTTCTTCTGCTAGCTGTAATCGCTTTCAGTTTGGAGGTCTTCGCAACGGCAGAAAAAACAGAGGACGAATACCGTTATAGGTTTTATTGGGGTTTTCTTCCTGTTGGGCTTCTTGAAATAGATCTATCTGAATATACCTCAAAAGGTGTGATTATCTCTTCGGGTCAAACCACAGGATTATCGAGGGTCCTCAAAAGGTATAGTGCTTCGGTAATGGTCAAAGAAAGCTTGGAGGGCTCAGAACGTTATTATGAACTCCTTGGTCTAGATCGGGGAGAAAAAGAGGTGAGAAAAATCATTTTTGATGGTGCTGGCTTCCCTCACATAACCGATTTTAAAGATAGTGTTGCCACAGCGAGCTTGATTGCAGACAAAAATTATGATGTTGGTAGCGTTGACCCCTTGACAGCTTTTGCCTGGTTCTTCAAAGAAGAGTTTTTATTGGAGGGTTGTGCGAAGACTTTCAAGATATTTGATGGTAAAAAAAGGTTTCTGATTAAGATTGAACCTTTAAATGATTTGGATCCTGTTATGGCGGCGAGGATGCGCAACGAAAGCGAGGGCCAAGACCAAGACCTTACTAACATCAATGGTTCGATTACAAATAATGAGAATTTCAGTGAGCTATTAACCTTTAGTTGCAGATTGTTAATGGTCGGGGAATCCTTAGAATCCTCGGGGCCAGGGGAGAAGGGTGTAGAGCCTATTAACTTTTGGCCTTTCAATAAACGTGACCAGATTATTGACGTGCTGGTCGTATCCAAGGACCCAGAAACTTTGTTTATACAAAATATCTATATCCACTCACCGATTGGGAAGATTATAGGGCGGTTGGAGGAGATTGATTGATAATCCATTTATTGTTAGTTCAAGTTGATTTTTCAAAAACATATGTCTGTTTGAGGGACACAGAAAACTCTATGTGCATCGGTTCCCACGAGCAGTTACTTTAATCACTGATTTAAGCGGCTCATTTACTAGTTTTTAGTAGTTTTCAGGGTTGTTAAATAGGATTTATTAAATTATAGTGACTAGCCTATTAGGGGAGCGGTTAGGATCATGTCGGTTAATCTTCTGGAAGGATCGTTAGTCGAGGGGTGTGTTTTAATAGTTTATAGGATGTTGAGATGAAAGTTATTGGCCAAGTTTTGTTATCTCTAGCACTGATTATGTTTGTCGGTTTACCTGCTAATTTGTCAGCGGAATCGGCGGAATCGGCGCAATCTGCAGGTTCAGGCTCGTCTTCTGGGGCTAGTGGTGGCGGAGGTACTGGTGCCGCAGCGGGAGCAGGTTCCATCGCAGGGGTCGGTGTTGCCACTGCTGTTGTAGTGGGCATAGTCGGAGCTGCTGTGTTGGCCGCCGCTATTTCGGCAGCCGATGATGAAACAGCGACACCAGAGAGGCAGACAACGATTGTCGCCGATGACGAAGAAGAGGTGGCTGAAGAAGATGATGCTGAAGATGATGCCGCCGAAGAAGACGTTGCTGCCGAAGAAGTCGCTGAAGCGGATGAGACCGCGACGACTGCCACCACCACAACAACCACAACAACCACAACAACTACAACTACAACTACGACTACTGACGCATAGAATTATAGGTTTAACCTAGTAGTTTGTAGTCTAGGTCTTGTTTGATTTGTATTCGTGATAGATAAGGATTGTATCGAGACGCGCTTTCTGCAGCGCGTCTTGACGTATTCCTTGTTAATTTTTCCCTTTTCTGCATCCTCCAGTGACTTTGGAACGACCGGTCTAATAACCATCCCCACGGCGCGTATGCAAAGCGACGGTGATTTTAGTCTAACAGCGGGTCGAAATAGGGTTGTGGACCTAGTTAACCTAACATATCAGGCAACACCATGGGCGGAATTCACTTTTCGCTATTCCATTTTTAACCCAAGACGCGAACAAGGCAATGATTATTTGAGAGACAGAAGCTGGGAAGGCAAACTGAGGATTTTGAGAGAGTCTCGATATGTACCTCAGATCGCTCTTGGGGCAAAAGACATGTTTGGTACTGGTGCATGGTCGTCTGAATACCTCGTTTCTTCGAAACATATGGGGCCTTTCGATATAACTCTGGGACTTGGTTGGGGCCGATACGCAGAAAGAGGTTCTTTTAAAAATCCACTATCTGTCCTCACTCCTAGATTTGATAACAGACAAGGATGGAAAGGTGGTACCGGGGGGACCTTATCGAGCAATTTTTTAACTGGTAACGCCGCCCTATTTGGAGGTGTTTCCTATGAGATTCCAAGATTACCTATCACCATTATGGCCCAATATAACTCTGACGCTTATAACAGAGAGACTCGATTGGGTTCTTTAAAGTCACCATCAGCTATAAGTTATGGCTTAGATTATGAGTTCTTCAAGAACACGACAATATCGGTGAGTCATCAACAAGGTGAATATTGGGGTCTTAGGTTTACAACTAGGCTTGAGACTAAAACAATGCCTAAAATAAAACCCTCAACCCGGTTCTATTCTTCAAACGCCTCGAGATCTCTTTCAAATGCTCCAGAAACCTTGAATTTAGACTCTTGGTATGACCGTCTGTTATATGACGTTGAGAGATCTGGATTGTTACTGAATCAAGCTCGATGGAAGCCTGGTTTAAAAACTGCGGAAATTGAGTTGTCGAATGAAAGCTACGCTCTTACTGCTCATGCCGTTAAAAGGGCGTTGCTTCTTTCTGAGATTCATCTGCCCGAGGAAGTGAAAACGATCGATCTGTTTTTAAAAGAAAATGATTTAATGTCTCCTACCATTAGGTACTCACGCCTTAATCGGGATATGTCTGATGGCCTTCCATCGCGAAGTTTGGCTGAGTCAGATTTGGATCGCATCAGAATACTGCCCGCAAGTGATATCAAAAAGCCAACAAACAGAACAAACTTTGGCAAGCCTAAGCTTGACACCAGTTTAGATTTGGCGTTCCGCATGCAGGTGATGGATCCGGACAAACCTTTCAAAAAACAAGTTTACGCAAAATTGGCTGCTCGCCTTTCATTAGCCGAGGGATGGAATTTATGGGGGACGTATGCTCAAGATATTTTTAATGATTTTGACACTATCAGAGGACCAAATTCCAACTTGCCACATGTGCGAACTGAAGTTAACTATTATTTGACTAGAGGCGCATCAGGTATCGATTCTCTGTTTTTGGAAAATAGGAATAGTTTGTCACCGGCGCTTCATTACAGATTGTATGTAGGTTTGCTTGAAGAGATGTTTTCGGGACTAGGAGGCGAAATACTTTATGAGCCTTATCGGAAACGATGGGCAATAGGTTTTACCACTAACGTGCTGAAGAAGAGAGATTACGACAAAACGTTTAAACATCTGGACTACGAAACCACCACTAGATATCTCTCGTTTTATTATGCAACACCATTTTACAATTTTGATTTAGCTCTGCATGCCGGAAGATATCTTGCTAAAGATGACGGATATACTTTTGAGGCTCGAAGAACTTTCGATAACGGTTTTTCAATCGGTGCGTTTTTCACCCGGACTAATGTTCCTGCTAAGTTGTTCGGAGAAGGAAGTTTTGACAAGGGACTATATTTCAAGATTCCTTTTAATTCGCTTCTTCCTGGTAACTCTAAGGCTTCATATTCAACCATAATGAGGCCGACGGAACGGGATGGGGGCCGGCGACTCGACAATTTTTCCAGTACCTTATGGTTTGAGAGGAGAAATGTCCGTTATGATGGTTTAGCGTCTAATAAACAGTTGATGCACCCTTGAGTCTAAAAATATCTAACATAATCTTGAGCTTTTTGATCTGGGGCCTGTTCTCTGGTTGCACCTTTCGTTCGAACCAATTGAATTTTTTGATGTCTTTAGTTCCGTCTAAGGACCAGGGGCCAGTAGCTGACTGGTATCTTTCCTCGGAAAATATTTATGAACCAGTTTATCCAATAAACGTTAAAGACGAGGTATGGTTTGCTAATGAAGAGGGTCTTTTGATTCGTTTCGACGGTTGGAATGTGACTGATGTTGAGAATATTTCTGAGGAAGTGGAGACTGTAAGGATTGCCTCAGTTAGAGGAAGAAAGTCCTACTTTTTCAAAGAAATAGAGTTGGTCGCTAATTGCTCAGATTGGGAGAAATCTGTGGGTTTTCCTAATGAAGGAATTATTTATAAAGAGCTTTGCGTTTTTGCTGAACAAGAATTTACAAATCGTATCACTGTCAATGCCGAAGGAGCTATTGTTGAGCTAAGATTTATGGTTTACCCCAACAAAGAGTATTTTTTTCTTAGGCCCATGTAGCGATCAAACAATCGTAGCTACCGATAAAGTTCTTGTTATTGAGACATGAACTTTTAATGTTATGCTAGCAACATCTTAGGATAGTGCCTTTAGTAACTGAACCTTGATTTTCTTATGCATACAATCTCAGGTTCGTTTTTCTTTTGGAGTTGTTACATGGTGATTTTTTGGCGCCTCACATTATTCATTGTTTTGATTTTTCTCATAGGGCAGAAGGAGCCGCTTGCTCAGCAAAATGTTAGTCAGCTAGGCTTAAAGGAGGCTTTGGCGACTATGCCAAAGTCGCAAAGGAACTCTTTAGCGAGGCAATATGGCATTGATATTTCTGAAATCGAAGCGAGTGGCGGTGCGAGTCGAGACGAGGTTTTAGGCAGAGCGGTATTGCCTTTGAAACAGAGGTCAGGCGATGAAGGAAAGATTCTTTCAGAAGATCAGTCAGGAAATAGGTACGCTCTGGAAAAATTGCGTGATGATCTTCCCCGTTTTGGCGCTCATATTTTTGATGCAACAGATGTTTCCTTTGTTCCTGTTGACGGAATTTCAGTGCCAAGTAACTATGTTTTAGGCGTTGGTGATTCAATAAGACTTTTAATATTAGGTAGTAATTCCTCGAAAGATGAAATTGAAGTGGGGCGAGATGGTGACATAGATATCCCGGATATCGGCTCCGTTAACGTTCTTGGTCTAACCTTTGATCAAGCCTCTAAAAGAATTAAAGATCGTGTTAGAGCCTCCCTGATAACAAGTGACGTTAAAGTTTCGATGGGTCGTCTAAAAAGAATGAATATCTTCATTTCAGGTGAAGTCGATGTGCCGGGAAGTTACGCAGTTTCTTCGTTTACTACGGTTCTACAGGCCTTGTATCTATGTGGTGGGATAAGCGAGCTCGGCTCATACAGAAATGTTTCGATTAAACGAGCAGGTAAAACTGTGGGAGTTTTTGATTTATATAGTCTCTTATTGAAAGGGGATAACAAGGGAGATATAAGGCTACAAAACGGGGATGTTGTTTTTGTTCCCTTAAAATTAGTCGAAGTTTCTGCAGTAAAGGGTTTCAGGCGAAGTGCTCGATTTGAGATTAAGAAAGAAGAAAGCTTAAGAGACTTTATCAAGATGGCTGGAGGTTTTGAGCCAGGTTCTGATCAGACCTCACTCATATTGAATCGTATTGATTATGAACTCGGATCTAGAAAGGTCTTTAATCTGGATCTTGATAGCGCTTCGGTTAATCGTTACGTTCTTTCCGATGGAGATCGGTTAGAAGTTGGCATACTTAACGAGGACGTACGAAATTCCATAGAGTTGATTGGTGACTTCGTAAATGAGGGATACATTGGCTGGGAACCAGAAATGCGATTTTCGACGGTTTTGGGAAATATTAATAAGACATTGAAACCCTCTGCGGATCTGGATGTTGGATTGATTCTTAGGCGAGACTCGACCGATAGAATTGAATCTGTTATTCCTGTTGATATCCAGAAAGCTCTTGTCAGCACTCAAAATGATCTGAACCCTTACCTCAAACCGTCAGATTCGATTATTGTTTTACCTCGTGTTGATGAGGCAGTGTTAGAAAGATCTCTTCAATTAGAAGATCAATTGAATCTTATTGGGAGAATCCCTGAGCCGGTAAAAGAAAAATGGCTTCGTTTGGCTGGAGAGATCTATGAAGAAAACGACTTCGAAGAAACTTCGATCACCGGAGAGTCCTCTGAGTCAAGAACTAGTCAACATGCAATTCGAGGTGTGCGGGCAAATGTTAACAATGAGCGCTACCTAACTGATCGAAATAGTTTCCGACTATATTTAGAAAACAAAAAGCATGAGATAAATTCGAGAAGAAATATATTGGACGATATTTTGGTTGAGCTTAAAAACCAAAATAGTGATGGGGAGCAAGCACTTATAGTTGAAGTATATGGTGCTGTCCGAGATCCAGGGCAGTATCCATTGCTAAATTCTACAGATCTTAGTTTATTAGTGCGTTTGGCAGGCGGTTGGAAGGAAGGGGCTAATATTAGAACTGCTGAAATTTCAAAACTAAAGGTTACAGATAAGGGCAGAGTTCAAAACAGCATTGTGAAGTTAAAATTACCTCAAGAAGAAACTGGTGAGGTGGTTTCGTTAGATAGGGGAGATATTGTTAGGTTTAGTTATCTATCCAATTGGCAGAAACCAGGAATGGTGGTTATTTCCGGAGAGGTAAAAGACCCCGGCACTTATAGAATTACGCAAGGAGATACCCTTGCGGATCTGATGGCTAGAGCTGGAGGCGTTAAAAGAAGTGGCTACCTAGAAGGCCTTATATACTACTCCGAAAAGGCGCGGAAAAATCAAATTCAGGAGTTTGAGAGACTTTTGCAGATCTCTAATAAAGGCAAACATACTAAGCCTCAGGAGGTCGAAAGCGCTTTGTCGCAACGTCCGCAAGTAGAAAAGAAATTAATAGAGTTCGATGAGTCTATTTTGTTGAATATAAAGGGTAGAGTTGCGGTAGATCCTTTAAGTGCGGTTAAGGGTGATTTCGGTAAGGATGTTTATTTATCGGATGGTGACAGGATTCATGTTCCCATAATAACAAATAAAATCACTGTGGTTGGTGAGGTATATCGTTCTGGTGATTTTGTCTTTTCTGAAAACAAGAGCGTAAAAGATTATTTAGGATTAGCCGGTGGTGCTACAGAGATAGCTAACCATAGAGCAGTTTTTTTTGTGAATCCGAATGGTGAGACTCACAAAGCCAAAAGAAGCTTAAGGGTCAAATATCTAGAATTTGGGGAAAAGGATGACACCCTAAAACCCGGAGCTGTCATTGTTGTTCCGCCGAAATATTATCATGAAGACAGCTTTGACGATCTAGCTATAATTACTCAAATCGCATATCAAGGAGTTAGTTCGTTGGCGCTTTTATTTGCGATTGACTGATGTCAAGGCCGATGGCTAAAGAAATTAAGCGTGATAACAACTAAGCAGATTTTTGTCTATGAATGACGCTAATCCGCAGAATGTGCACTCGCGGTCTGACCTGCTTGTTATGCTGTCCTTGTTTTTTGCTGTTAGTTTGCTTGGTGGCATGCTAGGGGTTCTAACGTTATGCATTTTGATTTGGCTTTCTAGAAAAGAATTTGGAATTGATCTAAGCGACAAACATGGAATTTCTCATAGAAATTCCTCTAGGTTAGGTGGTTTAGCAGTCTTTGTTTCTGCCTATCTTTACTATTTGGTGAGTTCAACCATTGAGCCCATCGGTGTGCCTCAATACGGGTACCTTCATAGAGCTTTGCTAGGATACGAGTGGATAGCGATCCTTATTGGCTGTGTAGGGCTATTCGAGGATTTGAATCGGGGCATTAGTCCATTAATAAGACTTTTTCTGTTATTCTTAGTTGCTACTTTAGGTTTTGCTCTATTTCCTTTATACCTGCCAAAGGAAATTGAATTTGGCGCTTATTCCCTCGTTATTGAAAATCCCATTCTGATTGGTTTGGGCTCTGTCGTGCTATTGGTGGGCTTTACAAATGCAGGTAACATAGCGGATGGAGCTAACGGTCTCTTAGCAGTTATTTTGCTTTCAATCTTTGGGGTAGGGTTCGCGTTAACCAAGAATCTTATCTACTGGACCTTGATTCTTAGCCTTTTGACTTTCTTGCTTTTCAACATAATGACGGGTCGGATCTTTCTTGGTGATTTTGGGTCTTATTCTTTCTCCTCTCTCGCGGTGCTTTGTAGTTTTGACCTATACAACTCTTATTCGTTATCTATTTGGTTGTTTGCAAGCATACTAAGTTATCCTTGTTTTGAAATTGTCTATTCGGTGCTTTACAGGTTGGTGAAGAATATGAAAGTTTATGTCGCAGACAACAATCACTTACACAATGGTTTAAACAGATACTTTTTAGATAAGGGATTTGGTCCGTTGCTATCCAATTCTCTCACCGGTGTTCTGATCGCAGCCCTTTTTTCCGTCGTACCTTTCCTCCTCGCTATTATCTTTCCAATGACCTTGGATAGTTCTTTGTGGTTTTTTTGTTTCGTTCTGCTTTGCTGTTCGTATATCTTTTTGCGGCTGTTGCTTTGTCGCGATAATTCTACGTTGGCGTAGGACAAGATTGTCGGGAATCGAAAAGTGAAAAGGTTTTTAGGATATGCTCTAAAGGGGTGTGCACAGTGCAGATCATTTTGAGTTGAGGTTATAGATGAATAATCAACGTAAAATAGCAGTAGTAGGTTTGGGTTATGTTGGTCTTCCGTTGGCTGTTGAGTTTGCAAAATACCATAAAGTGACGGGTTTTGATGTGGATCTCGATCGGGTTGACGGTCTCCGGAATCTTAGTGATAAGACTGGAGAGGTGGAGAAGTCGGAGCTTGAGTACGTGTCCAAGAATTTGGAACTCGTTAGTGAGCTTTATGATATAGCTGATTGTGATTTCTATATTATTACCGTTCCAACTCCTATAGATGATGCAAAGGAACCAGATTTGACTGCGATCACAGCGGCTTCCAAATCGATTGGCGAAATCTTGACAGTTGGAAATATTGTGGTTTATGAATCTACTGTTTATCCAGGGGTAACTGAAGATCATTGTGTTCCCATCCTAGAAAGTGTGTCTGGTTTAAAATACAACGAGGATTTCTTTTGCGGATATTCTCCGGAGAGGATAAATCCAGGAGATAAAGACCATAGGTTGCCAGATATAGTGAAAGTGGTTTCGGGTTCTAATAGCCATGTGCTAGATATAATTGAAGAAGTTTATTGCCAAATAATCAAAGCTGGGGTCCATAGAGTTTCTAAAATCAAGGTCGCGGAGGCTGCAAAGGTTATTGAAAATACACAGCGTGATTTGAACATCGCACTGGTAAACGAACTTTCCAAGATATTTTCTCTGTTAGATATTGATACTGAGGAAACATTGATAGCTGCGGGTACTAAATGGAATTTTATACCTTTTAGGCCTGGATTAGTTGGTGGGCATTGTATTGGCGTTGATCCTTATTATTTGACACATAGAGCGCAAAAGGCCGGCTATGATCCCCAGGTGATTCTGTCTGGACGAAAGATTAACGATGAAATGGCTCAATTTATCGCTAATAAGATTTCGCAGTTAGTTGAAAAAAATCGTGGAGAACGAAAAAAACGAAGATTACTTATCTTAGGGGCTACCTTTAAAGAGGATTGTCCTGACATAAGGAACTCTAAGGTTTTTGATATGTTAGTAGCTCTCGAAAACAATGGTTTTTTAGTGGATATTCATGATCCCTACGCAAATAGTTCTGAAGTAGAGAAAGAGTTCGGCATTGACCTGTTGGATGATCCAGTAAAAAATTTATACGATGTTATAGTTCTAGCAGTCAAGCATAAAGAATATGTTCGGAAGGGGCACGAATGGATACGGGCACTAGGCAAAAGCGACGTTTTCATTTGCGACCTTAAGTACGTGCTTCCTAAGAACCAATCGGATATGCGTCTTTAAATTCATTGATTGATAAGAGTATTAAATTGATTAAAGAAGTTGAGAATGGGTTGACTGCTTGGCTGATTACGGGCGTTGCGGGATTTATCGGAAGTAACCTTTTAGAGGCTTTGCTTCATCAGGGACAGTTAGTGGTTGGTATAGATAATTTTTCGACGGGATTTAGGAAAAATATAGACGAGGCTCTTTCGGCAGTACCTACCAAGTATCGTGGAAATTTCAAACTTATAACCGGAGACATAAGGAATGTTTCGGACATTGAGCTCTGCTTCTCAAAGGAGACTGCGGTTTGGCTTTCGGAAAACTCCAAAGGGGTAAAAAAGGGTTTGGATATAGTTCTTCATCAGGCGGCACTGGGTTCGGTTCCACGAAGTATGGAAGATCCTTTGACGACGAATGCTGTAAATATTTCTGGGTTTCTGAATGTTCTGGACCAATCCAGACAAAATAGTGTTAAGCGAATTGTCTACGCGGCGAGCAGCTCCACGTACGGTGACCATCCCATTATCCCGAAGAAAGAGGAGAATATTGGAAAACCATTGTCGCCTTATGCTGTAACGAAACTTTGTAATGAACTTTACGCAGACGTTTTTAATCGTTCTTTCGGTACGCAATGTATTGGCTTGCGCTATTTCAACGTTTTCGGAAAGCGGCAGGACCCAAATGGAGCATATGCTGCAGTGATTCCTAAATGGATAAAATCGATGTTGTTGGCCGATGAGGTTGTGATAAATGGAGATGGCCAGACCACCAGGGACTTCTGTTATATAGAAAACGTGATCCAAGCAAATATACGAGCCTCACTTGTTAGTTGGCCAGATTGTGATCAACAAGTTTACAATATTGCGTTCGGCGCTCAGACTTCCCTCAATGAATTGTACAACCATTTGGCCCAGAAAATTTCAGCCATGAGAGAGTTGGAGATTGGTTCGCCAAAATACGTTGACTTTAGGCCTGGTGATGTACGGCATTCTTTGGCCGACATTTCTAAGGCCAAGGAATACCTTCATTATGAACCAACGCACGATATTGAAAACGGATTGAAAGAATCGCTGTCTTGGTATCTAAAAGAGTTCGGAAATAGTTGATCAAATCAAGTAGCCAAATAAATTTAATTAAACAATAGGGGGTTAGAGTTGAAGTCGAGGTCCGATGAATCTCAAGATGATGTTCTTCTAGATTTTAAAGAGTTATTTGAGGTAATTCTAAAAAGAAAAGTTTGGTTAGTTGTTTGCACTGGACTTGGAGCTGTTTTTTCGGTTTTTTATTCTTTATCGATACCCAACACTTATAGCTCTGAGACACTTTTAGCCTCAAAAAATGATACACAAGATCGATTGAGCGAAATAGCAGGATCCTATGCTGGGTTAGCTCAGATGGCAGGTATTAGTCTAGGCTCAGACGTTGGTAATGATGACTATTTTATATTGGCGACAATGAATTCCAGAGAATTTTTCAAAAAATATTTTTTCACAG
>MDTG01311308.1_pt1 | contig 11921 bp, 6 predicted proteins | sample 811421 | NCBI WGS metagenome assembly MDTG01 (sample SAMN05326645, study PRJNA326480) | marine metagenome | isolation source: seawater | place: Pacific Ocean: South East | collected 2011 | reverse complement strand
GTCCTAAATTAGAATCTGTTTGATGGATGTCGCTGTTATCCACCTTTACTTTGTCTCCACCACTTCCACCGCCAAACCAGCCAGAAGCAAAAGAACCGAGGCCACCGATGGATTTCGTATCAGAACTCGCACTAGTTTCAGGAGCACCCGATGAAAGATTATTTAGGTCATCTTCCAATTTATCCAATTCTCCTAAATCAATACTGGTAGGGCCAGATGCTGCTTTTTGTTTTTCATTCATTAAAAGTTCAACACCGGAACCGAAATTGACGGAAGGTAACTCGCCAGAACCTCCTCCGCCGGTCCCAACATCCAAAGAAATCGGTTCTAATTCATCTAATTCAATATTAATGGCTTCCATGGTCTATTATTTATGATATTTATACACTATTTATTTTTAAGTTCTCCGCATAAGAAATTATTTTTCTGGAATATAAATACCAAATACCTTGTAAGAAACAATCGGCTAAATCATCCTTCTTTTTCGTTTCTAGAATATTTTCCCAATTTCCTAAAAATGAATTATTTTGTAAGATAACTTGCGTAAAAAATACACCATCCAATTTATGTTTTTTATAATCGTTGGCGTCATCTTTTTGTGTTTGATGTTTTTGGAATTGTTTCAATTTATTTGCGGATGATACAAATTCGATTTTGGCATTTGGATTGGTCATGATAAAATATTGTGCTAACATTCCTTGGATAGTTTTCATACGGTTTGCGATGGGTGATATTTGGTTCTCAATGATGATATGGTCGATTTCTTCGATGTTTGAGACTTGATTCAATAGATTTTTCATAGAATGTCCAATAGTAATCAGGTCGATTTCTCCGGCGGTTTTCTTTTTCTTTTTCACTATTTTTTCGAGAGCTTTTTCATTGAAAAAACCGTCTAAAGTTTCTAATGCCTTTTTCTTCGTTCTAATTTCAGAAATTGGAATTCCAAATTTTTGGCAGACTTCGATTAATTCTTCTAAAGTTTTTTTCTTGAGATTTTTCTGTAAAAAAGAATCGTCGGGGATTAAAAACGAGGTAGTTTTGGCATGTGTCAAACAATAGAATATTCCATTTTTCATATATTTAGCGGCCTTTCCGCAAGTCTTTTTTTCTAAAGGTTCTCCTCTTTTCTTTTTGACAACTATTTCGCAAGAACATACATTTGAAGACGAATTTTCTGTTTGAGAATCTTCTAACATATTCATAATCTTCCATTCTTGTATGGAAAATGGAGAACCGTTGGCGTGAATATCAAAAATACAATAGGCCATATTTTTGATACCGACATCAAAACTGATGATTTTTTGGACATTCATAATATAAATATCAATAATAGTAAGCTTTATATTATCAAATATGGAAATATATTTATTTTTGGACCATTTTCAACAACTCATATTGTGTCATTTCTGGTGCGACCATTCTAGCATTTAGTTGTTCTCTTGTCATGTAAACACTTTTCAAATCACTATTTTGAGAACCACTAGATGGTGTATTATCTACATAAGATTGATATGTTTGAGGTGTGGTAAAGTTAGTGGTCATGTCCTCGTATCTCTTAATGTATCCAACATCGCTCATTGAACTATTGCGGTTTTGTTTGATTATATCAAGAGCATTATTTGTTAAATATCTTCTGTATTCCCAATTGGAATGAATTCCAGTTTCTTGTAATAAATAGTTATTGAGAACAGCTTCAGGTTGGTGTGTAGCAGTAATGGTGCGACCATCTTCCATCAATGGTGGAAAACCATCATAAATATTATTACTGAAGTATCCTAATTTAGTTGGTGCTGGATTTTCAATTTTATCGTGTTCGGTTAAATATGAAAACATTATATATTCAAATTATATAATTTTTTGAGCATATTATTGTGTTTCAGAGTCAGCTGCTTCTAATAATTTCACGAGGTCCGCCTTTTTTGTTTTTTTAGCGTCTTCGCTTAAACCTCGGCTAGTTACCATAGCACGCAAAACAGAAATGTCCAATTTTTTATATTGTAATTTAATCATTTCGTCTTTCTTTTCGGGTTGTTCTGTAGTTTCTTCTACAGATTCGTCTTCTATAGAATCATCTTCAACTTCTAAATCATCGATTTCTGAAAGTTCTTTGATTTCTTCTAAAGATTCATATGATTCTTGGATTTCCAATGGTTTAGATACTTCCTCTAATTTTTCCACAATGGGTTCATCATCAATAACATCTTCTACAATATCCTCTACAATAATCTTTTTGAAATCAACAACAGGAAACATTTCATTCTTTTCTTCATTTTGTGTCATGTCTTCCGTGCTGGAGTCAGAAACACTATCATCATATTCTTCTTCATCCGATTCTTCTAATTCTGGTGTATGAAAACCTTGAGGTATAGTATGATTCAATGGATGTTGTGGTATCGACGGTGTTAATGATACTTGTTTTATATTTTTCATTTCTTTTATTAAACTGTTCATAATTTCAAACATAGTATCGCATTTTTGTTCCAACACATATAATCTATCTTTGAAGTGATACACCAACATAATGATTAGAATAAAAGTGATTGCTAAACTAATGAAGAAAAAGGTTTCTATGAAATTTATGAAGGCCATTTTTATATATTTTGAATAAAATATATGATATATTAGAACGAATAATTGTTTTTATTTGTTTTGTTGACTAAATAATATTTTGTCCAAACATAATATACATTTATTATAAATATGGAAAACGAACAACAAAGTCCTTCTCCAAATGTTGAACAAGAAACACAATCACAACCTACAAGGTCATTCAGTCTCACTAAAACACTATTAATTATATTGTTGATTATATTATTGACCTTTTCCATTTTAGGAATAAATATCGTAATATTTGCTGGAAATATATTACAAAGATTTATTGACATTGTGAATCCTATTATTGAAAGAGCACTTTCTGATTTGGGATACGCAACTGGTTCCGCTATTAATAGTTCATCTCATGTTGTTAGTGGTGTTGGTAAGAAAGGTATTGATATTTTACATGGTTCTCTTTTGAACGCAGGTGATCTATTGATCACAGCAAGTGACCAAGGAAAGCCATCGCGTAGTTTAGATGAATCTGTAAATTTAGCACCTTCTACAATGAAGCCTGAAGAACCCAACCCTGATTCTAGCACAGACCCTATTCAAAATCCAGTTTCTTCCGGTAAGAACAGTTGGTGTTTAGTTGGCGAATATAACAATAAGCGTGGATGTATCGAAGTTGCGGATGGTGATAAGTGTCTTTCTGGACAAGTATTTCCATCTCAGCAATTGTGTTTGAATCCTACATTGAGTCAAAATAGACAATAAATAGGTTAGTAAGAAGGAGTAGTCGGATAAGTAGGAGTAGTCGGATAAGTAGGAGCAGAAGGAGCAGAAGGAGTAGAAGGAGTAGTCGGAGCAGAAGGAACAGAAGGAACAGAAGGAACAGAAGAAGTGGCAGAGCTAGCCAGGCCAATAAAAGTTAATTTAGGAAAAGAAGAAGGAATGGGAACGGAATTGGTAACTATACAATTATTTGTATGAGTATTTTGTTCGGTATTGAGAACCCCTTTTATAAGTGGCTCTTGGAAATATGCGTCATAATTAGTTGATTTATTTAAAGAAAACGACATTATCATTTGAAAGTCGTAAATAGAACCTCTTTGAGAGTATAGTTCTATGTTTGAAACAGTAATAACACCGGCGTAAATATTTGCGAAGAATCCTTCATAAGAACTCGTCGATTGTGGTTGAATAGTAATATTTGAAATAGTATTCAATTGTGTGCTAATTGTAGGAGAACTAGGAAGGTTCACTCGATTTTGACTATAGAAAACATCGAAGCTAATATCAAACACATTAATTATGTTGGTTTCGCTATATGGTTCGTTTGGGGAGTCTGGTTTACTCAAGGCTTCAATATAAATATTAAAAGGGAAGCTCACCGTAAAATAATATGATGGGTTTTCAACATTCAACATGTATATGCTGACTAAATTGGCATATAGTGGGTTTGCAAAGGTGGTAGTATTCAAACAATCTATGTTTGAAATATCGGTTGTCACCCACGGTGTTACGGTGTCTTCTTCCATAATGACACCGTAGTCATTGGTATCCTTATTTAGATTATACACTGGAATATCTGGGTCCAAATATAAGTCCATAATAGGTCCGGGAACGCCGGCGGCCGTGGTGGGTGTTTTGACAATTCTATCTGGACAAAGTTGAACGGTTCCATCTTGGCGTGTATTTTCTTGTAAAAAAGAATTGGGTAAGTTGCGGCGTTGAGCACTACCATCAACAAGTTGTTTATATCGTTGTGCCCGTGTAAGACTATTTGTTTGTGTGCTCATACGACTGCTTTTGTATTGGAGAATTTCGGCTTTACGACGCATATCAAGGTCAAATTGTTTATATTGAGGATACGGAGAGTTCGCCAAATTATCTAATCGTGTAAGAGGAAAATTAAACAACAGACGTCTTTGTTTTTGGTAGACTGCGTTTAAATATGCTTGACTGTTACAAACTTCATTATTATCGGTCATATGATTTGATATATATATAGAAATATAAAATCATAGTGTGTGACAAACACGGTCTATCTAATATGTTTCGGCTTCAATGTGGAGAGAAAAATCTGGATTTTCTGATTTTATTTTTAATATGTTTGAGAGATTCGTTCCGCTGCGACTATCAATAGTGATTTGGCTGGGAATATTCAGTGGTTTCGTGGGATTATTTCCCACAATATATCTGTATTCATGTTGCGTAGAAATATCAATCCAGTTTTTACCGTCGGAAGAGAAGTAAAGATGTTGTGTTATTCCAATTCCAGAAGCTATCCAGAATTTTCCATTGAAACATACACCACGACCATTGATGGAAAACTGATTCGTTCCCAGCCCAGTCCAATTCACGCCTCCATCTTCTGAATAAGCCATCGAATTCGTTCCTTTTCCAACAGCTACTATAATATTCGTGTTGGAGTCAATGTTGTAAGCTTCAGTAGAGAAAACAGACTCGCCCATACCTGTCCAGTTAATTCCATCGGAAGAATGTGCTAAAGTATTTGTGCCGGCACCAGTAGCAATCCATTTTGTTCCTGTCCAAGTAATTCCATTTCCTCTAGTCGAAAATATAGAGTTCCCTAGACCAGTCCATACAACTCCATTCGTGGAATAGGCAATTGTATTTGTTCCCTCTCCTACAGCAACAAACAATTGACCATTATAGGCTATTTGATTTCCCTTTGTTGAGAAAATAGAAGAGCCTAAACCGGTCCAAGACTCTTTGTTTGATACATCTGCGTAGGCAATTGTATTTGTGCCTTGTCCAACAGCTACCATACTGGTTCCATTGAATGAAACGCCCATACCTTCGATTGAGAAAGTGGATTGTCCTAAACCTGTCCATTCGATACCATCGATGGATGTGGCAATTGTGTTTGTTCCTTTTCCTACAGCAATCCAGTAGTCTCCATTCCAGAAGCCACCATTACCTTTTTCGGTAAAAATTAGACGGCCTAAACCAGTAAATGATTTACCCACTTCGGAATAATAGATTGTATGATTTCCACTTCCAAATGCTAGTGTAGGGTGTTGTAAATAAACAGTAGGATTGTTGTTGTTATCGAATGTGATTTTGCTGTATGTAGATTGTAATTTACCATCCATACATTCTGGTTCCCCCGAGGGAAAATCGCCGAGGCCTGTCCAAGTTTCACCGTCTTTTGAGTAGGCCATATCATGAATGTCCACACCAGAATATACAGAACTACCATCGCCTCCTACAAACCAAGTATTATTAATGTGTTTGACAAAATTGACACGATTCAGTAAAATCCCATTTCCGGTATTTCCAGCGACTCCTGTCCAATTGATACCATCGGTAGATTTAGCAGTAGTATAAGTGGTCATTTATTATATACTAAATATACTTTTTATTTATAAATATTTGAATATATTTATAAATCTTTATAGAATTCTACATACAAACAAATTATTGATTAAGAGAATTCTAATTTAAATGAACTTATATACATATCTGTATAACCTCCACTTTGTCTTGGAGTAATTTTTACTCCTGTAAATGTTTGTGGTGTAGAATATTTAATCATTGTCCATTGACCTACAGAATTACTTCCTGCTACCCAAGAGTTACCAGAGTCTAATGTTGAGTCTTCGTAATTATATGCGTTATTACCAGTGAAATATGATGAATTTTCTCTATTCGCAAAACTTGGATTTTCTAATACTCCATCAACATAAACACCCCAGTTCATAGCTAAATACGAATTCCAACTTTGTACAATAACCTTAATATTATTCGCAGTAACGGCCGCAAACAAAGCACTATCGTCTAAATAACCAGAGTTCACAGTATTAAATACAGTGGAGCCATATTGTGCGTTCCACTCGGTGGCAGTCAACGTATTCGAAGTGCCACTATCGCTACTTGTTTCTGGTGAAGGCCAAGTGTCGAATCCAGTGCCGTTCCATATTTCAACTTTCGTTACATTTCCTTGTAAGCCTCTTGCTGGAACACCTTGCCAAAGTGTGTTGCCAATAAAATTATAGTCATTTGTATTAAAGTAGTTAGGTGATGATTCAGTAACAGCGTATGATATTTCCTCAGCACCATCAACAAACACTCTGAAATTACTTCCTTTTCTGGAAACAACATAATTGTGTAAATTACTATCAGCACCATATTGAAAATTTGTTCCTGTAATGTTGACATGACTCGGTGTATTTATATCATCCCAAGTATAGAGATATTGATTATTTGCTTCCAGAGGAGTGGTTAACATAAAATAATGATAACTAACTTCATGAGCATTAAACCCCATATTCAGGATTGTAACACCATTTGACCATGAACTATATATAGTTGTACTGGCACCAGGATTATAACCGTAAACAGCGTCTTTAATCCATATTGAAACTGTGAAGTCGTTTGTGCCGAAATTCATAATGGATTGTGGTATTTTAATGTGTTTCGCAGGGTCGCCCGGTAACTCAACTCCATTAGCCTCAGAAAAAGTTGGATTTCCAATCAATTCTAATGACACACCGGCGTTATTCACATCTGTAAGACTCTTGGAAGCTCCAGTTAATATGAATGAGTTTGTGGCACCGCTTGTGGGTTCATTTGTGGCACCACTTGTATCACCACTACTACTAGTGGTGACTTCTAATACGTATAATAATATACTCGATGCATTTTCCCATACTTTTATCACATCACCACTAACAACGTCAAATGTAATGATTTTTTGAATAGCTTGGGTTGAATCTATTTGTGTTCCATTTTTATAAACTACTGTATATTGTGAAGAGTACATAAAAGAGCCACTTGATTGATTCCACGCACTATTACCATATACCAATTTACAAGAAGCAGTTTCTGTGAAAGTAAATTCAACAAATCCAGTATCAGTTCCGTGTGGATAATTTGCTACTGATACTGCGTTTGGATAATTTGAGTCAATTAATGCTTGTTGTGTTGAGTGAACAGTTGTAACTCCGGGTATTGTTTCACCTTCATTCCTGTAGTTCCAAACATTTAATACATATGAACTAATTATTGGAAACTGTGCTGCCCATTGATCTGGCAAGTCGGTAGATACACCTGTAAAGTCTGTAGATAATCCATGGTCCCAGAAATTATATGTCGTCGTCGTAGTTGTAGGCGAATTACTTCCACTATCGCCTGAACCACTTCCACTATCACCTGAACCGCTTCCACTATCGCCTGAACCACTTCCACTATCGCCTGAACCACTTCCACTATCGCCTGAACCACTTCCACTATCACCACTTGGTGTATCAGGTGCTGGTGGTGGCCAAGTATCAAACCCTGCGTCACCCCATACTTCAAATTTCGTAATATTACCTTTCAATGGCCGGCTCGGCGAGTTGGACCACAACATCAACCCAATATAATTTGTATCATCTGCGTTTGGATAATTTGCTGGTGGGGCATGGTCATATGACACTTCTTCAACATTATCAATAAATAATCTTATTGTGTTTCCTTTCCTTGTAATTACATAATTGTGTAAGTCACTATCGTCTCCGTAATTGAAGTTCGAAGTAGCTGTTTTAGCAGTGCTTATTTGGTCGTGAACATATACGCGTCGGTCATTTTCTGCTAAAGCTGTTGTCAAAACGAAACCTCCGGTGCTATTAATATGTGCGTTGAAGTCCATACTCAGTAATGTTCCTCCGTTTGCCCATCCACCAGAAGCTGTAGATGGTGAAGATGTATATACTGCGTCTTTAATCCACAGAGACACCGAAAAATCACCGGCACCAAAGTTCATAATGGACTGTGGGATTTTGATGTATTTGCTGGTTTCTCCCGTCAGTTCTACGCCATTTTCCGCAGTGAAATTCGGACTTCCAACAAGTTCTAATGCGATGCTCGAATTATTGATATCCGTCAAACTCTTTGAAGGACCAGTCAATATGAATGTGTTTGTTGCCGCATAAAGTTTCGGGAAAAATTCAATGGCGTATAATAACAGCGAACCCACAATTTCCATAGTTTCACCAGAGTTCACATCAAAAGTTACTGTTTTCTGTGCTTCAGTGGTAGTATCTTTTTGAACCCCAGACACTTTGATTGTGGCGGAAGAACCAACACCACTACCGCCCAAATCCGCACCGGTGGTTGAATCAATACGACCGTATCCATAGACAACTCTTACAGTAGTAGGGCCAGAAAAGGTTTTCGATACAATAACACCAGTATTTCCATACGCACCAATTCCTAAAGCCTTTGTGTATGTGCTATTTGGAAGCGTCAAATCGTATGTGGCATTATAAATTCCGGGTATTAATGTTTGATTACTTTGTAAACCGCCTGTGACTGAGTCGAGATTATAGTGCCATTTTAACGGACCACTATTGGGAGCATAATTAGTGGAAGGACCCGCCGAGTCGGCAAGTGCTATTGTTAATCCTTGGCTAGAAAAAGCGGTGTCGAAGTCGAGGTCTAACATAATAGTGTTATCATAATTGGTTGTCCAGTTATTATCAAACAGATTATCATCTGATGTTTCAAGACCTATAGTTCCACTAGGAATTTTACTGCTTTCACCAAAAACGATGGCTTGGCCCGTTGTTTTTTCATATAATTTCACATTATCTAAGAAAAACATGTTCCAAGTAATACCACTAGCAGCAGCAAAAATGATAGTATGACTAGTTTGTGTGGCTCTGAATTCAACAGTATTCGTTCTTTCAGTTCGAGAACTGGTTTCACCATTGGTAATTTCTGTAGTAAGTTTCAAGAGGGTTGATTCAGAATCTAATTGGACATTATAATACACTTGTCCTTGACTTCTGTCAAATTTGAAAACTTCATAAGACAATTTATAGTCAGTTCCTACAGTTAAATCATTAATAGTTTTCTTTAATTTACCTTCTAAATGAATTCCAACAGCTTGATTACCTTGTATGATAGCACCCGTTGTTAGTCCACCTCCATATACGTGATTTCCTAACATTTGAGTGCTGTATGTGTTTATCAAATTAACTCCCCAAGTCTCATCACCAACTTCTTGAGTCCATCCTGTTAGTGTTGCGGGACCATTGTTTGAACCATTACCAGTAGAGCCGACCACGTAATAAGTTCCGGCAGTTACTACGTCGGCCTCAAATGAACCATTCCAATTGGCAATAGTATCACTAATTACTTTCCACTCAACATTGGTAATAGCCGCAGTGGTATCCCAAGAACCACTACTTTGGTCTTCATACAATTCAAATTTATCGAACCAAATCATATTGTCTCCACCGGATAATTGTTCCAATGTAATAGATTGTTGTGGTGCTCCGGCGGTGAAGTCAACTTCTACTAATCGGTTTGCCTCGACTTCGCTGGCGGCCGTGGTAACTGTCTCTTGTTTTAAGATATTAGATGTGCTTTCCAAATACAAACGATATTCAATATTTGTTTGAGCGACTCTTGCGTGACGCTGATAACGTAATCTATAGGATTTTCCAGTTTCTAGATTTGATAAGGTTTTTGTTAATGTTTGATTATATCGGAGACCAATTATTTGTGTTCCGTGTATGATAGCTTGATTGCCAAGGCCGCTATTATTGCTATTTAATAGTGTAGGACCCCATGCGGAATGTTTTCCAGTGGTGTATGTCCAACCAGTCAATATACCATTAAATGGATCATCGCGACCCATTTTAACGAACTGATTGATTCCCAATTCATCCGATTCAAACCCGCCATTCCAATTGTTCATTGTGCTACTTTTTAATACCCAAGAGGTTCCACTAAGATTGGTTCCAACAGCAGAAGGACTGATTGTAATACCACTTAAATCGGACGCACTTACATCAAGATCACTGTAGGTGTCTTCAAACAATTGAATATCATCCATCATCATTGTGTAATCTTCATTATGCTGATGTTCGAATTTAATTTCGTGGTTATTTCCAGAAGCAGTGAATAAAATATTATCAATTAAAACGGGCAAATCGCCATCCATCATTCTCAGACTGAATTCATAAATTTCAGTTCCATTATAATATACTTTAATGGTTGGGTCTGGACGGCTTTGGTCATATTGACCATAACGTGTAATAGCCATTAGTTTTATCTGATAAACGCTACCGTGCTTCAATGTTCCTGTAATGGTTTTATACAATGATTGTTGAAGACGAATACCAACTTGTTGATTTCCGGAACCAGCAACAGGAGTTCCATTCCAAGGATTAGAACCAAACGCAGGTCCTAATAATGCAGAACTATTAGCATTACTTGGAACAGACCAAGACCAACCCGGAATTTCTAAATTATTATGTGTATGATTGAGCGGTCCAAATGAGTTAACAACTGGGTCTTCGAAACTACCATTCCAGTTAGGAATAGAGTCACTCACTAAAACCCAATTTCGAACTGTTCCACCTGAATAGACTTCGTCTTTTTTACCACCGCCGGCAAGCCACATATTATTGGCGTAATCAAGACCATATGTGTAATACCGAATGTTGTTGTATCTCCGTCCTGTCCAATTTAACCCATCCGTAGAATATGCTAGTGTATTTGGAATGTCATTACCACCACCTGCAACCCACATATTGTTTGCGTGTTTCACAACATTACATTGCTCGTCAAAAATGGTTTCTCCCAATCCTGTCCAATTAATTCCATTTACAGAATAGGCCAACGTATTGCTTCCTTGGCCACCAGCAATCCACATACCGTTTCCATATCCAATCGCCTTACCACAATTAGTGAAAATAGAAGTTCCTACACCAGTCCACGTGATTCCATCTGATGAGTAAGCAATCGTATTTGGCGTGTTTCCTCCCATAGCAACCCAAGTTCCATTTCCATAGGCAACATTATAGGCAACATCGCTAAATATACTCTTACCCAAACCATTCCAGTTTTTACCATCAATGGAATATGCTAATGTGTTTGAGCCAGCACCACAAGCAACCCACAGTTCGGATTCAGGAGAATATATTACACCTCTAACGTGTGTAAATACTGTGGTAGATATAGGACTCCAAAACAATCCATCTTTTGATTGATAAAGAGCACTTGACCCATTAGAAGGTTTGCTACCTACAATGTAGATTTCATCATTTTTAGTATGTTGTATTTCAATAGTTTTGTCAGAATTAGAAGAAATAATATTGTTTGATTTTATTCGGACTCTTTCATTGAAAAATAATTGGGAATTTCCTTTTAAATCTCTATAATGTTTTTTGGTAATTTTCGAAGAACTCGAACTATAAATACTTGAATTTACGTAAGAGGTATTTACATTGGTATCTACATTGTTTACTTCTTGTTCGGTTACTACATATTGTAATAAATTCTGTCCTCCCATATAACCGTGATTAGCACATTTAATACTTGCTGTTCCAAAATCTCCAGTTACCTGAATAGTAATATTACCAGAG
>MDTG01244778.1_pt1 | contig 11921 bp, 11 predicted proteins | sample 811421 | NCBI WGS metagenome assembly MDTG01 (sample SAMN05326645, study PRJNA326480) | marine metagenome | isolation source: seawater | place: Pacific Ocean: South East | collected 2011 | reverse complement strand
GGCGCAATCCGATCCGTCGAGGCGGGCAGCCAGATAGCCCGCATTGAAGGCATCCCCTGCCCCGCTGGTATCGACCGGCCTCAGCACTTCTGCGGGGGCAACACGTTCGCCACCAGGCAAGAGACAGCCGGCCTCGCCCTGCTTGACGACAACTTCCCGGCAGCCCAGCGCTTTCCAATGCGATGCCACGTCTCTCGCATTGGCGACCCCGCCCAACGCAATTTCGTCATCGAGGGTCGGGAGACCAAAGTCGGCCTCGGCAATTGCCGCATCACCCCAGCGACGCGCATGGTCGGCATCCTCCCACAGGGGCGGTCGGTAATTCCCGTCGAAAGCCACGCGCCCGCCATTGGCACGGACGCGCCTAGCCAGATCCAGCAGCTTGCCGCGATCTCCCTCTGGCAGAACAGCGAGGGAAATCAGTGAAAAGGCCAGCAGGTCCGCCTGCCCGACGGCTTCCTTCCAACCATCATCCGCATATTCAAACAGCGCGCGCGCCGCGCTTTCGGCACGGTCATAGGAGAACGTACGCTCCCCTGCTTGATCGAGCGCGATTGCGTAGCGGCCAACCTTCCTGTGCGGATGGTCCAGCAGGAGAGAACTATCCATCCCCTCGCTGGCCCAGCGGCGACGCAACATGGCACTTTCGGAATCTGCGCCTAGCGCGCTGGCAAAAGCGACCTTGCTACCCAACCTTACCATATGGATGGCGCTGTTGAGGGTGTCGCCGCCGTAATGACGCAGCACCTTGCCATCGGCATTGACTCGCTCTTCGAGCATCGCCTCGCCCACAAAGACAATACTGCGCTTCATTGCGGTCCTACCAGCTCCACATCGTCCCGTCTTCGAGCCGGGCAACCGGCAGATAGGCGCGCTTGTAGGGATATTTTGCGGCGAGATCCTCGTCGACATCGACCCCGTGCCCTGGCTTATCGCCGCAGATCAGATGCCCGTCCTCGAAGGTGTAATCATGCGGGAAAACTTCGTCGGTTTCCTCGGTATGGCGCATATATTCCTGGATGCCGAAATTGGGCACCCAGGTATCGAAATGCAGCGCTGCGCCCATACAGACGGGCGAGAGATCGGTCGCACCGTGGCAGCCGGTGCGGATCTGGTAGAGGCTCGCCAGATCGGCAATCCGCCGCAAATGAGTGATGCCGCCGGCGTGAACCACCGTCGCGCGGATATAGTCGATCAACTGGTTCTGGATCAGGTCCTTGGCGTCCCACACCGTGCTGAACACCTCGCCTACTGCGAGCGGCGTAGTGGTGTGATGACGGATCAGCTTGAAGGATTCCTGGTTTTCCGCCGGGGTCGCATCTTCCAGCCAGAACAGCTGATAAGGCTCTAGCGCCTTGCCTAGATTAGCGGCCTCTTGCGGCGTGTAGCGGTGATGACCGTCATGTAGCAGGTGATGATCGAAGCCATAGGTCTCGCGTAGCTTCTCGAACAGCTTCGGCACATAGTTCAGCGCCTTGCGCGTGTCCCAACCGGTAATGCTGGGCAGGTCGGCATCGGCTGGTTCGTAAAACAGCTTGCCACGACCAACGCCATAAGCATCCTTGATCCCCGGAACCCCGGTTTGCGCACGGATCGCCTTGTAACCCATGTCGATATACTGGCCGACCGCATCGACCGTTTCGGCAATGCTGCTGCCATTGGCATGGCCATAGACCATTACCCGGTCGCGGCTCCGGCCACCAAGCAGCTGGTACAGCGGCATTCCTGCCATCTTGGCCTTGATATCCCATAGCGCGACATCGACCGCAGCGATCGCACTCATCGTTACGGGTCCTCTGCGCCAATAGGCTCCGCGATAGAGATATTGCCAGATATCCTCGATCCGAGAGGGGTCCTTGCCGATCAGGCACGGAATCACATGATCCTCAAGATATGAGACAACCGACAACTCGCGTCCATTGAGCGTCGCATCACCGATCCCGTAGACTCCCTGGTCGGTCTCGATCTTGAGCGTGACGAAATTGCGCCCCGGGCATGTTACAATGACCTTGGCCGAAGTGATCTTCATGGAATAGGGTACCCCTCACCGGAACTGTCCGGGCGATTTTAGGGAGGAAAGCCATGGCTCGACAAATTGCGCCTTTTTATCCAGTTGATAAGAAGCCCTCATGTTGAGGAGGAAATATGGCGCGTAAACTTCCCCCGCTGTTGGCATTGCGCGTTTTCGAATGCGCCTCCCGCCACTTGAGCTTCACCCGTGCAGCTGATGAGCTATGCGTGACGCAGGCGGCAGTCAGTCACCAGATCCGCGCCCTGGAGGATTGGTTTGGCAAACCCTTGTTCCTGCGCCTCAACCGGACATTGAAGCTAACCGAAGCAGGCGAAATGCTGCAAGGGCCGCTAACCGCGGCTCTCGACATGATTGCAGAGGCTACTTCGCAGGTGAGTAACGACGATGGCCGCAAGACCTTGAAGGTCGTTGCTCTCGATTCGTTCGTCGGGGCCTGCATCATACCGGTCCTGCCCAACTTCCACCAACGTTTCCCCGATATCGACCTACGTTTCCTCTCGAAGCCGGTAGAGGAAGATGCGCTCGCGACCGGCGATGCAGAAATCGAAATCCGGTATGGCAATGGGCAATGGCCGGGTATGCATGCCTTCGAGTTCCTGAAGGAAGATATCTTCCCGGTCTGCAGTCCGAAACTGCTCGAAGGGCGCGAACCACTAACCGATCTTGCGCAGCTCTCCGAGTTTGAGCTCATCCACGATGTCATGTCGATCGACTGGCTGGAATTTCTTGACCATTTCGAAGTCTTGGGCGTCAACGCGCGCGGAGGATTTGGTTTCAATCACTCCAATCTTGTCCTCCGGGCAGCATTGGCAGGCCACGGATTTGCCTTGGGGCGTGAAGCGCTGGTCGCTTCTGCAATAAAGTCTGGAGATCTGGTCCGTCCGTTTGAGGAATCGATCACCTCGAGCCAGTCTTACTACATCGTTTGCAGGCCTCAGGTCTCCGACACTCCAGAAGTTAAGGCGTTCTCATATTGGTTGCTCGATGAACTCGAAGCGATGGACCTGCAGACTATTTCAGACGCATCATGACAGAGCGGGTTTCGGTGAAGGCGCGCAGCCCCTCCAGCCCGTGCTCGCGCCCGATACCGGAATTCTTCACGCCACCGATCGGCATGGCAAGTTCTGGAATGCCGTGTTCGTTGATCCAGATGATGCCCGCCTGAATATCTTCGGTCAGGCGCAGCGCCCGCGCACCATCGCCCGTCCAAATGCTCGCCGCAAGGCCATAGCGGCTGTCATTGGCGAGACGCAGCCCTTCAGCCTCGTCGCCGAAAGGTGAAACGGCCACCACCGGGCCGAAGACCTCTTCCTGCACGACCTCAGTCGCCTGAGCGGCGCCGATCAGTACAGTTGGCCGGTAGAAGCTGCCCGCCCCTTCGCAGCTTGAACCACCGGTCGCAGCTTGCGCGCCGTCAGCCTTCGCCTGCTCGACCATGCCGGAAACGCGCTGCTGATGCGCTGCCCCAATGAGCGGCCCCATCGTGCTTGCAGGGTCGAGGCCCGAACCGATCCGGAAGTCCTCGGCAATCTTGACCAAGCCTTCGACCACCCGGTCATACACACCAGACTGGGCATAGATGCGCGAGCCAGCGACGCAGACCTGTCCTGCGTTGGAGAAAATCGCCTCGGCAGCCGCAGGAATGGCGGTGTCGAGGTCGGCATCGTCGAAGATGAGCACCGGTGATTTGCCACCTAGCTCAAGCGAGAGGCGCGTTATATTGTCGCGGCTGTCGTTGATGATCGCCTTTCCGGTCGCGGTCGAGCCGGTGAAGGAAACTTTGGCGACCCTGGCATTGCGAACCAGTCGCGATCCGATCTGGCTCCCCGGCCCGGTGACGATATTGACGACCCCGTCCGGAATACCTGCCTCGGCCAACAAACGCCCGAAATAGAGCGATGAAAGCGACGTCATTTCAGAGGGTTTGAGGACACAGCTGCAACCAGCCGCCAAGGCTGGTGCCAGCTTCCAAGCCGCTGAAACCAGTGCCCCGTTCCACGGCGTAATCAATGCCGCGACGCCGACCGGATCATCGCGAGTGAAGGCATGATACTGGCGACCTGGCACACTTGGTTCGAAAAGGTGTCCACCAAGTTTCGTGACCCAGCCCGCGTAGTAGCGAAATGTCTCGGCAGCATGCGGGATTTCGCCATTCAAGGCAGCGCCGTACAACTTGCCGCCATCGAGTGTTTCAAGCTCCGCCAAGACTTGAGCATCGCGTTCCATCAGCTCTGCAAGCTTGAGAAGGATGGCCTGGCGTTCACTGGGCGTCTTGCCGCGCCAGCGCTTGTCAGTGAACGCTTCATGGGCAGCTTCGACCGCGGCGTCGGCATCGTCGTCAGATGCAACGCAATAGCTACCGATCACCTGCCCAGTCGCGGGATCGATGCTATCGGATTCTTGCCCGTCGGAACCCAGGCGCCATTCGCCGCCAATCAGGAATTTCGCCGGCTGATCGAGGAAGCGTCGCGTCGCATCGGAAATCTGGTGCATACGCGGATCAGCTTTCCATGAATTCGGTCAGCAATTCAATCACGCGGTCATTGTGATGTGGCAGGCCCACGGTGATCCGCAAGCAGCGTTCCGGTCCGCCAGCAGCGACGGGCCGCGGGATCACCCCATTCTTTTCGAGGTAGACACCCGCCCCCTCAGCCGTCTTGCCCTCTGCTGCAAAACGCAGGAGGTAGAAATTGGCATGGGAGGGGATGAACTCGATGCCGATATCGCTCAGGCTCTTGCGCAGGCGTTCGCGCTCAAGATTGTTCTCATCGCGGATCGCGACGGCGAATTCCTGATCGAGGATTGCCGCCTCTGCCGCAACCAGTGCCGCAGCGTTGGTGTTGAAGGGCGTGCGGATGCGCTGGACGCTGTCGATGATGTGCTCGGGCGCATACATCCAGCCGATGCGTAGCGCCGACAGGCCATAAAGCTTGGAGAAGGTCCGCGTCATCACCGTGTTGGGATAGGCATCGACAATTGCCGAACCTGCCTCGTAGTCCTCTTCGACGACATAATCTGCATAGGCGGAATCGATCATCAGGAGGATGTTCGCGGGCAGGGACGAGCGCAGGCGCACCAGTTCACTGCGCGAAAGATATTGCCCTACCGGATTGTTGGGCGAGGCCAGCACGACCATTCGGGTCTTGTCCGTGACCCGTGCCAGCATCTCGTCAACATCGGGCTTCAGGTCAGGCTCGGGCACGGTAATCGTCTCCGCCCCGATCGAGATCGCATGTACGAAAGCCATGCCAAAACTGTACTGGCTGAGCATTACTTCGTCGCCAGGTGCAAGATAGGCACGCATCACCAGCTGGATCAGTTCGTCGGAACCATTGCCGCAGACTATCTTGTCCGGGTTGAGACCAAATACGGAGCCGATGGCATTGCGCAACCCGCTCTGGCTGCCATCGGGGTAAAGATGCAGCTGGTTCTCGATGAGTTTCTGTAACGCGGCGCGAGCCTTCGGGCTCGGCCCTGCCATTGATTCATTGGATGACAGCTTGATTGGATCGGCGATGCCTTCAAGCTGGCTCTTTCCCTGCCTGTAGGGGGCAAGCCTGCTAATGCCCTCAACCGGGCGCAGGGAGTTCTCAACGGGGCGATCTAGTGTTTCAGACATCACGGAACCCTACTCTAGCGATGACACCCTTCCGGGAAAACCGGCTCACGAATAATGAACGGCCAAGGCGATGCCATGTCTGGTGTCGGACATTCGATCAAGGCCGGAGCGCGTCGTTCGAGTGCAGCCTTAACCGCGGTTTCGAGCTCGGCTGGTGAATTTACCCGCTCTCCTCGAACACCGAAAGCCTCGGCATATTTAACAAAATCGGGGTTGGTCAGATCAGATGCAATCAGGCGCCCACCAAACCATTCCTTCTGTTGGCGCTGGACATTCTGGAACTTGTTGTTGTTGAACACGACCGTGACGAGCGGGAGGTTGTACTGCGCCGCCGTCGCCATCTCGTTCGCAGTGAACATAAAGCCGCCATCGCCTGCGATATTGACAACTGCTCGGTCAGGGTCTGCCGCCTGAACGCCCAACGCAGTGGCATAGCCATAGCCCAGGGTGCCCTGGTAACCGCAGTTGATCAGGCTGCGCGGGCGATAGACCGGGAATGCGTACCAGGAGGCGTATCCGCATTGCGTGATCTCATCGACAAACAAGCCGTCTTCGGGCAGCGCACGGCGGATCGCCTGAAGATAGTCATATTGCGGCTGGACGCTTCCCGCGATCTGGCTGTTCACCTTCGATTTGAGCTCGGTCAGTTCGTCTTCACGCGAATTTGCCGATCCGGTTAGCCGCTGAACTGCTTCGAGCAGAGCCGGAACAGCTTCGGCGGCATCGGCGTGGATGCCGACAACAGGTTGCGCAATCCGGTCGATTTCCTCGGCATCGATATCGATCCGGATGATCTTCTGATCCGGGCCAATACCCCAATATAGATACTGCTGCTCCATCCGGCTGCCGAGACCGATCACAACATCGGCGCCGCGCCAAAGGTCGTTGCCAGCCGGGAACATCTGCGACAGGTAGCTGCGATCGCTGATGACGCCGCGGCCATTGCGGAAGGTCACCACCGGGGCCTGCAGATACTGCGCCAGTTGTTCAAGCGCCGGACCGGCTGAAAGTGCGCCGCCCCCTGCGATAATCAATGGGCGCTTGGCATTGGCCAGAAGTTTTGCCGCTGCATCCACCGCATCGGTATCGAGCTTCGGGCCGGCCGGGATTTGCGACGCTGCAAGCCCTGTCACCTCTGCCGCGGTGCCCATCGTGTCCATCGGCATTTCGAGGCTGACCGGGCGCGGTCGGCCGCCCAACATCTGCCGGAACGCCTCGTTGACGGCTTCAGGCGCGGCCTCAGGACTCATCACGCGATCGGCCCATTTGGTCAGCGTGCGCATCGTGGCAAGCTGATCAGGCAATTCATGCAGGTAGCCGATGCCCTTACCCAGCCCCTCTGACGGGATCTGGCCGGTGAGGCACAGAACGGGGGAGTTCGTCGCGTAGGCAGAACATAGCGCAGCGGTCGAGTTAAGCACGCCCGGACCGGGTACGACGGCATAGGTCCCGACCTTGCCGGTCGCGCGAGCATATCCGAATGCCATGTACGCTGCACCCTGTTCATGGCGGGTGCAATAGAGACGAAGATTGTCGCTCTGCTTGTACATCGCATCGAAAAAGTGGTCGAGCTGACCACCGGGCAGGCCGAAAATCGTATCGACCCCATTGGTCATGATCTGATGGAGAAGGGCCTCTGCCCCGGTCATTTTTGTCATTTCTTGCCCGTCACTTATTCGAAAAGTCAAGAACTCTTTCGAGTGCTCGCGAACGTCCGCCACACCGGCAGACTATTGCCCCCGATGTGGGTTTTTTGCCCTCAATCGCGGAGATGGGACAACTGAAACAAACTGCCGCTTCTTATTAGCCAACCTTATCGGTCGGTTTCACCCGATCAGGCAAATAGATCATGGGCGAATTCCATGAAGCGTTTTGCCGGCGTCGACATTTCGGCGTCGCCACTGCGAGCAACACTGATGCAGATGGGCTCTGTTGCATCGCTGATCGGTCGCACCGCAAGTTTTTTGCCATCGTAGCTGGAGTCAACTGCCGGGCGCGTGACCAGAATCGAATAGCCTAACCCATTGCCAACCAGGCTTCTAACCAGCTCGAACGAAGGCGAGCGCATGGCGATATCAGGGTCGAGCCCCGCGTTTGTGAACAGGCCGCAAACATAGTCTCGGCTCAAGGGTTGATCGAGCAGGATCAGCGGCTGGTCTGATAGCTCAGCCAGTGCAATCCTCTCTTGTTGAGCAAAAGAGGAATCTGCCGACAGGACCACGTGCGGTTCAAGGCGGGAGAGCGCATTGCATTCAAGCAATGAGGGAACTTGTCCATCGTACAACAGGCCAAGTTCGACCTCGCCAGTTTCCACCAGATGGGCCACCTGTGCCTGATCTCCTTCGATCACGTCCACGCGCAGATCGGGTGCTTCGTCGCGAATGCGCGCAAGCAATGCGGGAAGATAGAGAGGCGCAAAACTTGAGAGGCAGGAAATTGCCAGACGCGAAGCTTGCCCTGTATCCGATTTGCCTGGAGACGGCGGCAGGCTGAGAGCTGTGCTGTACGAGCGATTAGCATAAATGAGCGCTCGCCCGCGCTCTGCCAAATGGACCCGCTGAACTTCCCCGAAAAAAACGTGGTGCTGGCCAGCAACCTTGTCTTCCACCAGCTTGCAATCAAAGCTGGCAAGTGCACCCTCCAGGACGGGCGCGCCGGTGGCGCCCTTCTCCCAAGTGGCGCATTCGAACTTGGCGTCGCCTTTGTCGCCATAGCGGCCTGCAAACGTATCGGACACGAACGATTGGTCATCGCGCAGTATGTTCACTGTGAAAACACCGTTCTTTATTATCGGCGCTGCGCCTGCACTGAGATCGTTGACGCAAACGAGCAACAGCGGCTTTTCCGTGTCTGCCGAGACCGAGGACATGGCCGAGACTGTGACCCCGGCCTTGCCCGCCGGACCATCGGTTGCAACGACATTCACCGTCGCAGCGACACAGCTCATGCCATCGAGGAAATCCTGTCGAAGATCGCTCATTGTGCCTCCAGAAAATTGGTCACTGCCTGGTTGAACAGGCTGCTTTGCTCGACATTGCTGAGATGCGCGGCATCCAGGCTGGCAAGCTGCGCCCCTTCCACCGCTTGGACAAGGAAATCCGAGTGCTCGGGCGGCGTAGCAGGGTCCTGCAGCCCGCTGATGACGAGGGTCGGCAGCTTGATAAGTGGTGCAGTCGGGCGCAGGTCCATATCGCGAATGGCAGCGCTGCACCCGGCATAGCCGACCCGGTCGGTCGCCCGAAGAATGGCGCTTATCGGTGCCACCTTTTCCGCGTGCTCGGCGCGGAATGCCGGGGTGAACCAGCGCCCGATCACCGGTTCGACCATCGGCTCCATGCCATTTTCCAGCACGGCTGAAATTCTCTCGGACCAGCCCGAGGGCGGTCCCATATAAGCCGAGGTGTTGGCAAGCGTCAGGCTGAGAAACCGCTCCGGAGTCCGGTAGCCAAGCCACTGGCCGATCATGCCGCCGATGGACACACCGACAAAATGCGCACGCTCGATACTGAATGCATCCAACAAGCCGACCACATCGCGACCCAACCTGTCGAGTGAATAGGCCCCTTGCGGTACGTCGGAATGGCCGTGGCCGCGCGGGTCATAGCGTAGAACGGAGAAGTCCTGACTGAGTGCCTCCATTTGAGCATCAAACAGCCCCATCGACGTACCCAGTGATGTTGAGAGCACCACCACTGGTCGATCACCAATCGCCCGAAATTCACAGGCGATCCGGCAGCCATCGTCCATTGTGATGTGCTGGATAGCGCTCATGTCCTCTCCCTGACCGTGCGCTTTTCGATCCGCTTTTCGTTGATAGTGCTCTTGACGATCCGGTCGACATAGATGCCAGGAATATGGATGCCATCGGGTTCGAGCGTGCCGGGTTCAACGATCTCTTCCGCCTCGACCACTGTCACCTTGCCTGCGGTTGCCATCGGCGCGTTGAAATTGCGCGCCGTCTTACGGAACAGCAGATTCCCTGCGGTGTCGGCGCGCCACGCTTTCACGATCGAAAGGTCGGACCGGAGCCAGCGCTCGCGGACATAGAGCTCACCGTCGAACTCCTCGACCGGCTTGCCTTCTGCCACCACTGTTCCGACGCCAGTCTTGGTATAGAAGGCAGGGATGCCTGCACCACCCGCACGGATGCGTTCCGCCAGTGTTCCCTGCGGATTGAGCTCAAGCTCCAGATCGCCGTCGAGATACTGCTGCTCGAACAGCTTGTTTTCACCGACGTAGGAGCTGATCATCTTGCCGATCTGGCGAGTCTGAAGGAGCATCCATAAGCCGAAACCATCCGCACCTGCATTGTTCGAAATGACAGTCAGGTTCTTGACCCCCGAAGCCTTGATCTCCGGGATCAGGCTTTCGGGATTGCCAGAAAGTCCAAAGCCGCCCGACATGATCGTCATGCCATCGAACAGGACTCCCTCGAGCGCCGCTGCGGGAGAAGGATAGACCTTTTGCATCCGGCCTCAGGCCTCTGTGCGTGGACGTTCAGAGAATAACTGGTCCGCATCGGACCGCGCCTTCTGCAGCTGGAAATCAAACTGGATGTCCGCCATGTCTCCGCTCCGGTTCGGTACTGGGAGCAACCCATCACGCGTGCCGAAAGCGAAGTCGTCATGTGCGTGTGGATCGTCGCCGAAATTGATCTGCGTCGTCAGCGTGCGATAGCCCGGAGCCTCGATGAAGAAGTGGACATGGGCAGGACGGTCGCCGTGTCGGCCGAGCATTTCCATCAGATTGGCGGTCGCACCGCCAGGAGGGCACGAATAACCTCGCGGCATCTTCGAGCGGAATGCATAGCGACCATCTGGGCCAAGCTTGATCCGGCGACGATTGTTAAAGTCGCTTTGTGCGCCGGTGGGATCGAAGTGCGAGTAGAATCCCTTAGAATTGGCGTGCCAAACATGAAGGATCGCACCATCGACCGCTTCTCCATCCGGTCCAGTGACCGCGCCTGACATCGTAAGCGTTTCCGTATCATCGGGATCATCGGTCAAATTGACGTCGTTGGTCTTGGACAGGTCGCCATCAACCAGCGGAGCGCCAGCAACATAGAGCGGCCCCTCGATCGTGCGCGGAGTTCCACCGGTCTGGCCAGCCTCTGCATCTTTCGCGTCCATATGCAGGTCGAGGAAATGCTCGATACCGACGCCCGGCGCGATCAGACCAAACTCGTCGGCACCATCCTGAAGGAACTTGGTTGCCTGCCAGAACTCGCTCTCATCAATGTCGTGCTTCTCGATAATCGTCATGAGCGCTTCGAGGACATCGCGGGTGATGGCCTTGAGACGCGGGTTTCCGCCGCTCTCAGTCAGACCGCTGGCGCGGTCGAGCAGGCTTTGGACGGCTTCGGAATTAACAATTGCGGTCATCGTGACACTCCCAGGGTCAATCGGTTTGTTCAATGTCAGAGGGGTGGCGGCAGAGCGCTGTCACCCCGACTGTCATGAAAGGATAAAGCGGCAGGCTCATCATGATGTCATGGAGCTCGTCGGCGTTTGCTACGTCGAATATGCTGACATTGGCGTACCGTCCCGCGACCCGCCAGATATGGGGCCACTTGCCTTGTCGCTGAAGTTCTTGCGAGCGCGCTTTTTCACGCGCTTTCATGTCTTCGAACAGCGCTTTGTCGATATCGTACGGTACGTCGAGATCCATCTCCACCATGAACAGCATGCCTGTGTTCCCTCCTAATGCCTCGCGAACCGATCCAGCTTCGCACGATCAATTTTCACGCCAAGCCCGGGTGCAGTAGGGAGCGCCAAACCAAACTCCCGATAATCGAGGGGTTCGCTCAGAATCTCCTCGGTCATCAAGAGCGGCCCAAACAGTTCGGTGTGCCACTCCAGATCGGGCAGGCAGGCAAAGATATGAGCAGAAGCAATTGTGCCAATCCCGCCTTCCAGCATCGTGCCGCCATAGAGGCCGATGCCGCACTGCCGCGCTATCTCAGCCACTTCGGCGCATTTGCTTAGCCCGCCGGACTGCGCGATCTTCAAAGAGAAGACATCCCCTGCCCCTGCGTGGGCTTGGCGACGCGCGCTGACTGGTCCATTCAGGGCCTCATCCGCCATGATCGCAATGTCGTACTCATCGACCAGCATCGCCATGCCATCCAGATCGGCTTTGGCCAGCGGCTGTTCGATCAGAACAACACCTGCATGTCCGTCGTCAGAACATTTGGCACAACTCGCGGCGTAGGATTGCGGAGTGCGGGCCTCGTCTTGGTTTGATGTTTAGGCGGCGAGCCTGCGGTGTTGC
>MDTG01112488.1_pt1 | contig 11921 bp, 10 predicted proteins | sample 811421 | NCBI WGS metagenome assembly MDTG01 (sample SAMN05326645, study PRJNA326480) | marine metagenome | isolation source: seawater | place: Pacific Ocean: South East | collected 2011 | reverse complement strand
TTATTGGTTGTTGATAATTAATTATGTCCTTCTATTAAAAGGTCTTATTCAAGTCATGACAGGATCCACTAAAGTATCGAGATTTAAGCCACAAAATGCTATTCTCTTGCTCTATATCCTAATCATTTATCCTTCTAAAAACAAAGATAGGAAAGCTTGTGAAGAATCTTGTTGTTTATATTGGCATTGGTCTTATTCGTTTAGTCTCGTTTTTACCTTTGCCTGCTGCTCATGCTTTGGGCGCGATGATTGGTAAAATAATGTGGTTCACGGATGCTTCACGTGTTGCCAAGATTAATTTACGTATTTGTTATCCTGATCATTCAGAAGATGAAATTGATAGATTGGCTCGTGAGAGCTTAATTGCGTTGGGTAAAACGTTCGCAGAAATGGGCATGTCGTGGATGTGGCCCATTGCGAAGGTACAAAAATTAATTACCCAGGTTGAAGGGTTAGATGTTCTTCAGAAAGCACTAGACGATAAGCAGGGGATTATTCTGATTGCTCCACATTTGGGTAATTGGGAAGTTTTGAATCACTTCTTCCGTCAGTATTTATATATGACGGTTATGTACAAGCCGGCTAAGATCCCGGCGTTAGATAACTTTATTTTTAGCACGCGTAAACGTGTTGAAGTGGGTTTGGTGCCAGCGGATCGCAGTGGTGTAGAAGCCCTATATGAAATTCTGGATAAAAAAGGCGTTATTGCCGTTCTTCCTGATCAAGAGCCAGGTTTGAAAAGTGGTGTATTTGCTCCTTTCTTTGGTCAAACTGCTTTAACAGGCAAGCTTATTGGCGAGTTAGCCAATAACACTTCAGCTACTTTATTGTGTTGTTATGCTAAGCGTTTAGCAGATGGTACTTATGGTGTGGTTGTTACACCTGCTCGTAGCGATATTCGTAATACTGATGAAGTTGCAGCGGCAACCGCGTTAAATGCCAGCATTGAAAAATGCGTTAACGATTGCCCAGAACAGTATCAGTGGAACTATAAGCGTTTTCGCCGTCAACCAGAAGGGCGCTCTAATTTTTATAAAAAGTAGATTGTACTTTTGTACGAACTGTTTTTAAAACTGCACTGCTGTTAAAACTGCACTTTATTTAAAATAGTTAAGCAGTTAATTATATTTATTTAAACCAGCGCTCCTCTTATGAGGTTTTAGCGCTGGTTTTGTTTCTAGCGTCTTGTGTCGCTAAGGTTATCGGTTATGTCTTTCTCTTCGTTAAATTTAGACCCTCGCTTAATATCAGGTTGGACAGCGGCAGGTTATGAAAATCCAACACCTATTCAAGCGGCTGCAATTCCTGCAGTCTTAGCAGGAAAGGATGTGATGGCAGGCGCTCAAACGGGTACGGGTAAAACGGCTGCGTTTGCTTTGCCTATTTTGCATCGGTTATTAAAAATTCGTGAAGACAATCCTTTGGCTTCAGATGAAGTTCAGCCGCTTCGTGGTTTAGTGTTAACACCGACTCGTGAATTGGCACAGCAGGTTTATAAAAGCTTTGTTAAATACGGTGATGATACAGGCTTAAAATGTGCCATCGCATATGGTGGCATCAGTATTAACCCACAAGTTGATGCGTTAGCTGAAGGTGTTGATGTTTTGGTTGCGACGCCAGGGCGTTTATTGGATCTAATGCAAAAGCAGGCAGTGAGTTTATCGCAATTACAGTTTTTAGTTTTTGATGAAGCTGATCGCATGTTGGATATGGGTTTTATTATCGATATTCAGCGCATCCTTAAGCGGGTTCCCAGTGATCGTCAGACGATGTTGTTTTCAGCGACGTTTAATGAAGAAATTTTTACGTTAAGTAAGAATATTTTAAGAGATCCAGAGTTAATTGAAGTTGATGCGCGTAATACTACTGCTGATAAAGTTGAGCAGATGGTGTACGTAGTTGATGAAGATAAAAAACGTGAACTAACGTCGTTTATGATTGGTTCCAAAAACTGGCAACAAGTTTTAATCTTTGTTCGTACGAAGCAAGGTGCGGATGAGCTTGCAAAAGAAATGTGCAAAGACGGTATTAAAACTCAGTCGATTCATGGGGATAAATCTCAAGGTGCTCGTGAACGAGCGTTGGAAGAATTTAAAGAAGGCAAGGTGCGCGCATTGGTTGCAACGGACGTAGCAGCTCGTGGCCTGGATATTCAGCAACTACAATACGTGATCAATTATGAATTGCCTTATATTGCTGAAGATTATATTCATCGAATTGGTCGTACAGGTCGTGCTGGATCAGAAGGTCTTGCTGTTTCTTTGATGAGTATGGGTGAAGAGTATTTATTAGAAGAAATTGAAGCGGTATTGGATGATCGAGTTCCTCAATCTTGGTATCCCGGTTATGAACCTGATTTAACGAAACCCGTACCGAAGAACAAAAAAAATTCTCGCGCTGCGCAAAAGGGCCGTCAAAAAGCTCGTGCTTATGGTGAAAAAACCGGTAACCGTTCTAGTGCTAACAAAGGCGCTAATCATCGCCCTGGCGGTCGTAATCGCAAACGCTAATACATATTAACACTTGGTTATGATTGATCGTTTTAAATAGCTGCGTATACTGCGCGGCTAATTTCTTCTTGTTTTATATTTGGTTTGTAATGTCTACAGCTTTTTCTCGTCGTTTTCAGCTGGTTGTTGATCAGTTGGCCCAAGGTAATAAAAAACACTTCGCTGAACTCACGGGTAAATCAGCTTCTCATATTTATAAAATCTGCCGCGGAATTAGTCGCCCGTCTATGGCCTATTTGCAGGAGCTTTATGAAGAATATAAGGTTGACTTAACTTGGTTATTAACTGGAGAGCAGAGTGCAGGTAACCAGGTAGCAGGTACTCCAAGCAATCAAGATTTGATTTTTGCCCCGATGTTTGATGTTCAAGCTTCCGCGGGTCTGGGTAATGAGGTGGTTGCAGAAGATGTTGAAGATTATTTTGCCTTTAACAAATCTTTTTTATCGCGTCAGCTAAATGTATCGAGTGAGCAACTTGTTTTTGTAACGATTAGTGGTGATAGCATGCTGCCGACATTACATGACGGGGATCGCGTGCTAGTGGATATGTCGCAGAAAGCAGTGAGTCACGAAGGGTTGTATTTATTGCAAAGTGAAGATGGCTTAATGGCTAAGCGTTTAAGTGATAAGCAGGGCGAGCTTTCTGTAGTTAGTGATAACCCTGAGTATGATAATTGGAAAATTTTACCTGCAAATAGGGAAGCGAATCCCGTTGCAGGCAAAATTGTGTGGTGTGCTCGGACTATTTAAACGCTAAAGGATTGCATTTGTTTGTCGAGCTCTAGGCTGTCATGGCCTACCTCGTTCGCAATGCCTGACATATTTTGAGATTTTGTTAATAAATCGGTTGAAGCATCGTCGACCGCTAAGATATTTTGAGCGATTTCATTGGCAGCCCCTGCTTGCTGAACCCCCGCCGTAGCAACTTGCTCAATTAAACCACTAACATCATTAATAGAAGCCTCTATAGAGCTTAGTATTTCACCGGTTTTAATAGCTTCTGCTTCACTTTGATTGGCTTGTTCGCAGGATGTGGTCATGGCTGAAACCGCTTTTTCAGCAACCTGCTGCAAGCTAGAGATGGTATTTTCAATTTCATTAGTTGATGCTTGAGTTCGAGTTGCAAGTGTACGCACCTCGTCGGCTACAACAGCAAATCCTCGGCCTTGTTCACCGGCTCTGGCTGCTTCAATGGCGGCGTTTAAGGCAAGTAAGTTAGTCTGTTCGGCAATGGACTTAATTACATCAATAACGGTGCTAATAGATGCCGCCTGCTGAGCGAGCTCGCCAATCTCATCACCTGAATTTCGTACATTGTTCGCTAAGGTTCTGATTGCTTCAGCTGAGTCCTGAGAATGTTTAGCCCCTAGTGATGCTTGCTGTTGTGATACGTGCATTTTTTGCGAGGCTTCTTCGCAGTGCGAGGACACTTCTTTGGCGGTCGCAGCAAGTTCAGTTGAAGCTGTCGATATAATTGCAACGCGATTTTTTTGCTCTTCGCCCAGTTGATTCACTTCCGCTGAAACATTCGACAAAGTGCTGGATGAATTTGATAGTGTGTCTGAATGACCTCGTACTTTTGATACGACGGTTCTTAATTTTGAATAAGATGCTTTGAGTGCACTAATGGTATTTCCTAGTTCATCTTTACTGTCTGAATGATACTCTTGGTTAAGGCGGCCTGCTTCTAAATCTGCTGCCATACTCTGTGTAATTCGGGCATTGTAATCAACTGTTATTTTTAAAGAAATAAATAGATAGCAACTCATTAAGAAGAGCGCTGCAAAAGCACCAAAAGACAAAATTAATTCATTCACTATGTCACTTTTGCTTTCGAGTAACTCAGTTTGGTAAATGCCATTTATTACACTGTATAAGGTGGTAACTTCTTTAATTGCATTCGTACCGGAGGCGAAATAATCGCCTCCTGAAATTGTTGGTTTGTCTGGGTCTAAAAGCTGTTCTTTTGTGATTTTATTAAATTCTGTAGCGCTTTCTAATGCTTGTTTTAATTCCTTTGGGACATAAGAAGGGGATATATCATTTAATGTTGAAAATTCATATTCTACTTTTTTAATTGTGGTTTCGACTTCACTAAATAGGGTATTTGTTGCTACAAATGAGCTTGAGGTAAAGTTCCCTTTTGTTGCAACGCCAGCTCCTGTACCTCTGAGTTGGCCTAATTGCTCTTGAAACTGTGGGAGGGTGAATACGGTAATTTCCATTAACTTATGTGTTAAGACATTCAGGTCGCGATTTAATCCTGATTGATTAGCAATATCTCTTATTAGATTATCAGTATGTATTACCCATAAATTATGCTTCGTAAAGTTTATCCCAGCTTGCTCATTCTTATTATTCTCGAATTTAAGAGCATCCCATTCTATTTTAAGTTTCTTAAATACTTGGCGTGTATTGTCAGGATAAAAACTACTGCTTATATTGCTTTCAACTGCTTCGAAAGCTTGTGACATTTTTTGCTCTAGTGAGAGTATATTTTTTTCAACGTTTTTATTACCGACAAACCATTGCGCAGAGTTTCCTCGGTGTTTTGCGGCTAGAATTCTTAATGGCTTCAAAGTACTGATAGTTTCAATGCCTGTGATTCTTTTTGTTACTAATTCAATCTTTTGGTTACTTCCCATATAAATCACGACAGATGCATATACCATGGGCAGTAATAGTGTGATTAGAATTACTTGAAACTTACGGGTAAAACTAAGATTGTTAAGAAATTTTATACCGAATGAGTACACAATAACTGCCTATGATTTATTTATACATAGGTTCAGTATAGGCAGAGTTTCAGTTATGGAATCATGTTATTTGAATAAATAACTCATTATGACCTTGTTTATACTAAGGTTATTAGTCTGCGCAGGAAGTAATTAAAGGAAAACCCTGCAGATTTTGACATACCTTTAGATTTTAAGTCATTAATTATAGTTGTATTAATGTCTACTTTTCCTGCATAAATCACCCAATTTCCACCGCCAGTATCACACATATAGATTTGATCGAAGTATTGATGCAAGGCTGTGGCTAAGTGATCTTCCATTTTATGGTCTAACCAATAGTTTAAAACTAACCAGCCACCCTGATTGAGTTTGTGATAGCTATTCGCAATGAACTGAGCAGAGAGCTGTTGCTGATCTATTCCATCAGCAAGATACATGTCGGCAATAATCAGGTCTGAAAAATTATCCGTCGTTTCAAGGTATTTATAACCATCGCCAATATGAATTTTTATATTGTCATGCTTAGGGAGTTGAAAATATTTCTGGGCTAAGCGAGCGACTTCGCGTCTCAACTCAACCCCTTGTAACTGGCATTCAGGTAAGAGATGGTGAAAAGTGGTTAATAAGCTTCCACCGCCTAAACCGATCACAGTTATGTGGTTAGGCTCAACCATTAATAGCGACAGTAGAATAGCTCGGGTATATTCGTGCTGTAATATATGAGGCTGGCTTATTAGCTGGCAGCTCTGTTCGTCATCCGTACCGAAGGCAAGGTAACGTTTATGGCCATCATCGAGAACTTGTATAGGGCCAAGTTCATCATAACTTCTGTGTATTTCACGCGCAGATTGATTCATTGCGGAAGGTTACCACTTTCAGGTTATTGGCGTTGGTAATTTTTGCTGAAAGTTTCTTTACCCATAGCATTGACCTGATAACTAATCATTTTTCTAAAAGCATTTAGGATGTCAGAGAAATCATCGTTTGGGTGTAATTGATTTAGGACTTGAACAGTCGCTTCAATCGTTGATAGGCCGTCTTCACGAGGGGATTTTCGTATTTGATATTCGCTGTTATTACTCGATGTTATCGCGATGCAAGGAAGGCGAGTTAGCCAGTCGTTAATATGCATCATTCGAGCAACTTTACGCCAAGTGCCATCCAGTAGGATTAAGTATTTGAAATTACGCGCAATGGCCTGCTCGCTTGTTAGACTTTCTTGATGAGGAAATACGAGCAAGCTCTGTGTTTGCCAATCATTTCCTAATAGCTCAACAGGATTAAACGTTTCCCCAACCACTAAGCGAGCGTCCTTGATTGATTTTGCCAAGATCGGGGCAGAGGAAAGCGCATGCTTTGCTTCTTTAGGGTCTTGTAAAATAATCAGTTCATAGTCGCAACTTAAACATGTCATTGCATCGCATAAACAAGTTTTTATTGGGCGTTCGCAATGGCTGCAAAGTTTACGTTTCGACATAGGGCTTATGACATTGTTAATTAATGAAAACTAAACTTAACCAAGGCACGTAAGTAATCAGCAGTACCGTGGTTAGCAAGATAAAGAAGAAGGGAATGGTAGCCCTATATAACTCAGTAACCGGTCTTTGAAAGCGGAAACTGGCAATAAATAAATTCATGCCTACTGGGGGCGTGAAATATCCCAGCTGCATGTTGGCTAAAAACAGTATGCCAAGGTGTACCGGGTGGATACCAAACTCCATTGCGATGGGTAGAATAATTGGCACCATAATGACGATGGCAGAGAAAATATCTAACATCATTCCAAGCACTAGTAAGAATAAGAAAAGCAATAGCAGAAATGTTAGCTGGCTATCGATATGCTCACTAATGAAATCGAAGATGGATGTTGGAATTTCTGCATCAATCATATAGTTTGTTGATGCTAGAGAAACGGCAAGTATGACCATGATGGCGCCGACCAATTTCATTGAGTCGCGCATTACGATGGGCAACTTGGATAGTGATATTTCTCGACGAATAACAACGGTAACAAGCAGTACGTAAAAGGCGGTAATAGCAGCGGCTTCTGATACAGCAATAAAGCCACCATAAATTCCACCCAAAACGATGAAAGGCAATGGTGCTTCCCAAGCGGTATCTTTAATTGCGGCAATGGCTTCTTTAGCATCGAACTTGGCCGTATTTTCTACTGCTGCAGGATCTCTTGGTTGAATGGCGCTGTAGATCGAAAGAGCAACCAACATTAATGTGCCAGGAATGATTCCAGCCAAGAATAAGTCATCGATGCTAACAGGAATATCCAGCGCTAACTGTTGTGCCACTACGCCGTATAAAATTAAGGGAAGTGATGGTGCAAATAATAAACCTAAGCTTCCTGATGTAGTAATTAGTCCAAGGTTGAAGTTAGTCTTATAGCCGGCCTTTTTAAGAGCGGGATAAAGCAGAGCGCCAAGAGCAACGATGGTTACACCCGAAGCACCTGTGAATGCGGTAAATAGTGCGCATGCGATGAGCGCGACAATCGCAAGACCACCGGGCATCCAGCCGAGTAATGCATCCGTAATACGGACTAGGCGCTGCGGTGCTTTACTTTCACCCAGCAGATAACCTGCAAATGTGAATAAAGGAATCGCGGTAAGTACAGGCATTTCGGTTAGGCGATAAATCTCAATTGCGACAACTTCTAAACCGATGTCTTGTTGGAAAAATCCCCATAGAGCGCTGGCAGCAATAACAGTAAATAAGGGTGCACCCATTAGGGCCAATAATAAAAAGACAGCAGAAACTAGAATTGCCATTATAGATTCTCTCCCTGACCTTGATGAGAGCGATTTTGAGTAGAAGGATCTGAATCAGAATCAAGCTCTGGATTTGGCTGATAATTTGGAATACGAATAAAACCTAAGGTATGTAAAAAGAAGCGCACTGACATTAATGAAAACGTAAAAGGGATAATAATTTGCAAGGGCCAAGCAGGTACTTGAGCAAAAGCGATATCATCGTATTCAATTGACTGCTGGATAAAATCAATACTGTAGCGCGCAACAATTGCGCAGATGATACCGGCGAATAAGCTACCGCTGATACCACAGACTTTTTTTCCCAATGGACCGACAAAGCGACTAATAACATCAATAGCAATATGTTCTTGGCTGCGACTGGCTAATAATGCACCTAATAAACCTAACCACAAAACCAATACCTGTAACACAGGGGGAATCCAAATAAGGCTGCCTCCTGTCATTAAACGCATGGCAATATCTGTAATGGCGAGTGCTAGCATAATAAAATGAACCAATGCTAAAAGCAGGTCTTCCATATGATGTAGCCAGCGGAAAGTACGCTGTATTGTAGGATTTGGCATCAATGACATTCGCTATAGATTAAAGGGTAGATCTTTGAGGTCTTGGAAATAGCCTGCTATTGATGCTAGCAGGCTAATGGGCTTTATTGGGCTTGACGATATTCTTTTAGCGCTTGTACTAAATCGTTATAGGTATCAATAGGGTATGCATCAACGGCTTTTAAGTTCTCAAGCGCAGTGTCAGCAATTTCTTTCCATTCAGTACCTGATGGCTTATCAAATTGGATACCATTTTTCTGTAGTGCTGCACGAGCGCCAATATCACCTTCTGCATTTAAGGTATCTAGGCGTTTAAAAGTAGATGAAATAACGTCTTTAACAATTGCTTGGTCGGTTTCTTTAATCTTCTTAAAAGCTTTTTGATCGACAACTAACATACCCATGATTAGTAATAATGGCTCATCAGCCATGTGATTAATCTTGGTATGCCATTGTAAAGCAATTGCACCAGATGGGTTGATGGTTACAGTATCCAGCAAGCCTGTTTGCAAGCCGGTATATACGTTAGAAATTGGAGAGGCTATTGGATTGATACCAGCAACAGTAAAAATTTCATTACCGATTAAGTCGCCTTCTGGAACCCACACTTTTTGGCCTTTTATGTCTTCGGCTTTTGTTAGAGCTTTATTTGACATCAAGTAAGCAAATCCGCCTTCCGACAACCCCAATAACTGGAAGCCCTTATCCGCTAATCCTTTGGATATTATAGGATCAAAGGTTTTACGCACATGATGAACTTCATCAAGATTGTTGAAGGTAAAAGGTAGGCTGTATAGCTGAACGCCATTGTAAATATGCGCTAGGGAGCCCGCAGAAATTGCACCGCCATGAAGTTGGCCTGAGCGCATTTTACGTAAAACAGTTTTATCACTACCCATAACACCACCTGGGTAATATTTGATTTTTACACGGCCTTCGGTTTTTTTCTTCACTTCTTTTGCAGCGGCCTTCATTTCATTCATCCAGCTGCTGCCGTTTGGTACAACAGTGGCAATCTTAAGTGTTGCTGCCATGATCTGACTGCTAAACAATGTAATTAAGCTAGAAGCGATTAGTGTTTTTATAAAACTCATAATATTTGGCTCTAAAGTAAATTCGTTAGAATGGTTAATTGTTAGAAGTATTCAACGTGCTCTTTATTCACGTGCCTGTTATTCAAAATAGTCCTCTGAATCAGCCAGTAATACTTTGGCTTGTTGTTTTGCAAGTTGATTCAATAGAGTTAGCCCTTCAGCTTGAGCTTCTGCGTCTAACACTTCGTTTAATAGCCTGTCATGTAGCTCTTGTTCAAACATTAAGCGAGCGTATTGCTGTGCATATAATACTTTAGCCATTAAATTCTTACCGTCGGAAGCTCTGATAGCATTGTCAAAATGAGCTTTGGCTAAATCAGGTCGCCCACCTAACGAAGGAGGGAGTTGTGATTCCAAGACGCCCATATAAATTTGCGCAGTGCCGTTGTCGTAATCAGGGTCGTATTTGAGTACCCAGTTAAATAATACTTTAACTTTTGGGAGCTGTGCTATGGCATCCCAGTCAGTGCTATTAGCTTGAATCCAGCTAGCCCATGAGGCGGCGTATGTATAAACAAGAACTAACTCATCTTCATCAAGATCAGTGAGTTCAGTCTTAATATTTTCTATTTTTTTGTCGAGGGCTAAACACAGGTCTTCTTCATTCTCGCATAAGGCGTGCTGAGCGTAGCTTTTTGAGCGATTAGCCATGCGCTTAGTTTGCTCTTTGTCATTGGCAAAAACGCCCGCATATGCGCCATAGAGCTTTGCTGCAGGGATTAAGAATGCTTCTTCATCTGGGTAAGTGGCAACAAGCGCATCTAGCATCAATAGATAGGCAGGTGCTGCAGTACGGACTAATTCAGGGTCTTCTTGGTTCATCATTGAACGAGATAAGTTTTGCGGAAGGTTGCCGATTGAGCAAGCCTGAATGCTAATAATAGCAATGATTATTAATAATCTGTTCATGAGAATTCTAAGACAAAAAATGAGAAATGAATTGTACACTGCTTATTGTGACATTTTAACCAGTCTCTTGTGCGGTAGTCTTAAATAAAACCACCGCAATGTCATCGATGAGAGGGATGAACAATAAGTTAGTTTAAAGAAGGGGATAGCTGATCGAGAGCTATTACTTTATTCAGCTCTCCGCCCATTGCTAAATCAATTCCAATACTGCGCAGTATATTGAGGGTATCTTCATCATTTACTTGCTCAGCAATGGTTTTCTTGGCCATAAAATGAGCAATTTCGTGAATGGATTTAACCATTGCGTAGTCAGCAGAGCTGGTGACCAATTCTGCAATAAAGGTATGGTCTATTTTTACATAATTAACGGGTAGTTGTTTTAAGTAATCAAAAGATGACTGCCCTGTACCGAAATCTGATAGCGTGAACTCACAGCCTAGGCTTCGCATTTCGTGCATGAAGTCAGCAGCATCTTCAATATTTTGAATCGCAGAGGTTTCATTTAATTCGAAACAGAGCTTGTTTACAGGAATCTCATGCTCGCTAGCTTGCTCAAAGATGAAAGCTAATAACGAATCGTCATTCATTGAATAGCCAGAAAGTTTTAGCATAAAACGATCGACTTTAGCGACTTCGTTTTTATGTGTGCCCATCCATTTAATTAATTGCTCTAACGTCCAGCGATCAACCAAGTGCATACGGCTGTAATGCTCAGCAGCTTGCAAATACTCTAACGGTGGTATTTGTGTACCGCTTTCATCTTCAATACTGATAATGACTTCGAACTGTTGTAATTTTTTTTCTGCTTCTTGTATAGCAGTTACTGGCAAACATAGTAAATGTAATTGGTTGGAATCAAGTGCTTGATTTAGTTTGTTTGCCCAAGACATGAATTCATCACGCTTTATGCGTGCACTATCATCTTCGATATAGCGATAAACTCGACTGCCACCTTTTTCTTTGGCGAGCAAACAGGCTGATTCGGCAAATTCTACGAGATCCAATTCGTTGGCAATTTGGAAGCTAAGTTCAGATACCCCCATGCTTAAATGGATACGGAACTTGTTGTCCCCACTTTCGATATCCATTCCTTCTAATAAGAGCTTAAGTTCTCTGGCTTTTGCTTCGCCTTGGTCAAGCTCTGAGTGTTGGAATAAAATAGCGAATTCGTTGCTGCCCATCCGCGCACAATCTGCCTTGCTGTCTGTAAAAGTCGCTAATTGATGAGCAACCGCCTTAAGGCATTCATCCCCACCTTCAACACCATAATCACTATTGATGAGCTTAAATTGGTCGATATCGATCAAGCAAAGAGTGTGGGTTAAGTTTGAACGATGAGACTTAGC